>JADMIO011827054.1_pt1 | contig 39033 bp, 41 predicted proteins | sample 8958161 | NCBI WGS metagenome assembly JADMIO01 (sample SAMN16585339, study PRJNA669376) | soil metagenome | isolation source: Crop rotation soil | place: USA: Cullars Rotation, Alabama | collected 2011 | reverse complement strand
GGCCGCGACTTCAAGTCACGTGAATTCCAAGCTTCGGATCCCACTGTGCTGGAAAGCGAAGCTGCAAGGCGACATCCTGGTTGACACCCGGCATCGCCGCCGCCACCGGCTGACCACCGCCCAGGATGTCGATCTTCCAGCCGGCCGGCACGTCCTTGAGCGCCAGCGCCACCGGCTCGGGCGGAAGGCCGGCGTTGGTGAGCTTCAGTCGGATGGTCGTGATCTCGCCCGCACGCACTGTTTGCGAGGGATAGTCCGTGGTCAGGAACAGGCCCTTGGGCGTATCGCTCTGGGCGAAGCCGGTCCCGATGACCAGGCTCGCAAAGAGGAAGGCAAGCACGGCAGTCAGGCAACGCATCGTAAAGATCTCCGGATCAGGCGGCCGCGCTGGGACGGGCCTTCATGCGGCCGAACCAGGCGGTGAGGTTCTTGCAATCGGCGGACAGCGGCTGGCCGACCTGCCCTCCGAAATCGAGGAAGGCGAACAGCAGGATGTCCGCCATGGTGATCTTGTCGCCGGCGACGAAGGGTTTCGAGCCCATCAGCCCGTCCAGCCACTTGAGCTTGTCCTGTGCCGTGGCTTTCAGACCGTCTGCGGCTTCGGGAATGCAGCGGATGCGATCCTTGAATAGTTTCAGCCCCTGCGAGAAGCGGAAACCGTTGACCGCCGGCTCGACGATGTTGAGGTCGATGCGGCGCGTCCACATACGCGTATTCGCGCGCTCCTCCGGTGTCTCGCCGATCAGCGACGGCGTGTCCTTCTTCTTCTCGTCGACGTATTCGCAGATCGCCGTGATCTCGGCGAGCACCGTGCCGTCGTCCAGCTCGAGCGCCGGGCACTGGCCGGCCGGGTTGACCTTGGTCGCGTAGGGTTCGCGCCGGTTCTCGCCGCCGCGCAGGTCGACCTCGACCTTGGGGACGTCAAAACCCTTCTCGGCCATGAACATGCGGACCATGCGCGGGTTGGGTCCGATAGAATTGTAGAGTTTCATTTGACTCCTCCCTGAGCGGCGCAAGCGCTATCAATCGGCCGCCTGCCGGTCAACAGGCCGTGCTCCTCTCCCCCCGCTAGGGGGAGAGGTTGGGTGAGGGGGTTGTAGACGATCCTCGAAGCCCCCTCACCTAGCCTCTCCCCCTGGCGGGGAAGAGGAACATGAGGTCAGCGCCATGGTTCGACCAAAATCTTGGTATGCCGCTCGGGGTTGGCGAGTTCCTTGAAGGCGCCTTTCACCCCATCGAGCCCGATCCTGCCGGTGATCAGCGCCTCGGCGTCGACCTGCCCTTCGGCCAGCAGGCGAAGACACCAGGCAAACTCCTCGGGCGTGTAGCCGAGCACGAACTGCAGGGCGAGCTCCTTCACGATGCCGAAGAACGGCTCGATGCGATCGGGCTCCATGCACACCCCGGCAACGACGATGCGCGAGTCTCGCGGTGCGGCTTCGAAGACCTGCTGCAGCAGGCCGGGCACGCCAACGCATTCGAAAATCACGGCGCGACGGCCGACGGGCAGCTTGGCGTAGGGCGTCTCCTTGGCCGGATCGATCACGATGTCGGCCCCCATCTTGGCGGCAAGCTCACGCCGCTTGGGCGAGAAGTCCGCGGCAATGATCGGCCGGGCGCCCTTCAGCCGTAGCCCGACGATGGCCGCGAGCCCGACCGGGCCGCAGCCCACGACCAGCGCGACGTCGTCGCGCGCGAGAGCCGCCTTCTCGACTGCATGGATGCCGACCGCAAGCGGCTCGGTCAGCGCGGCATGCTCGGCCGGAAGGCCGTTGGGCACCTCGAGGAGCAGCGGCGCGGCCAGCACCATGCGCTCGGCGTAACCGCCCGGATAGTCGTTGGAATAACCGATGGTGGTGCGCAGTTCGGCGCTCAACGGCATGACCGGCATGGACACGGCGCGCGCGCCGGGCTTCAGGCGGCGCTCAGTGTCGGGGCCATAGTCCAGCACCTCGCAGCAGAACTCATGACCGAACACGACGTCGCGCGACAGGTCCATCGCGATTCGCCCGGAGACACGCCTGGACATGTCGACCATGCGGTGCGCGTGCTGGGCGGCGTGCAGGTCCGAGCCGCAGATGCCGCAAGCCAGAGTCTTGACCAGCACCTGCCCTGCCGCGGGCTTGGGCTCGGGCACGTCGCCGACAACGATGTCGCCGGCGCGGAAGATCGCCGCCTTCATTTGATGAACTCCGCCGTCGTCCTCAGGAAATCGTTCAGCCGGTCGTGATGCACCCAGTGGCCGGCCTGGTCGAACTCCACGACCTCGGCATTCTTGAAATGCTTTATGCGACCGTCCTTCTCGGGATTGGAGGCCCAGCTTTCCTTGCCGTAGATCAACATCGTCGGGCAGGCGATCTCCGACCACAGCTCCTCGATGGCGCGGTAGCTCATGTCGTAGGGCGGCCAGGCGCGGACGTAGTTGTCGAACTTCCAGCTGTAGGTGCCGTCCTCGTTCTGGTTGACGCCCTGCTCCGTCAGGTGCCGCGCCTGCTCGGCCGACAGGTGCGCGTTCTCGGCCTGCATGCGCTTGAAGGCGTCCTCGATCGAGGGATAACGCCGCGGCAGGCGGCCCGAGAGCTTGCGCTGCTCGCCGACCCATTCGCGCATGCGCTCGGCCATGGTCGTTTCGCGGCGCTCGGCGATCACCTTGGGCGACGGGCCCAACCCCTCGATGGCGACCAGCTTGCGCACCTTGTCGGGAAAGATGCCCGAATAGCGCAGGCAGATATTGCCGCCCAGCGAATGGGCAACGATCGTCACCGGCGCCAGCCCCTGCTGATGGATAAGCTGGTCGAGGTCGTAGATATAGGACGACATGGCGTAGTTGCCGTCGGGCGACCACTGGCTGTCGCCATGTCCGCGCAGGTCGGGGCAGATGATGTGCCAGTCGTCGCGCAGCGCCTGGGCCACCCAGTCCCAGTTGCGGCAATGGTCGCGGCCGCCATGCACCAGCAGGAGCGGCGGGGCTTCGGGATTGCCCCAGTCGACATAGTGAAGACGCAGGCGTTGCGAGAAATAGTGGCGGGACGTCGGGCCCGGCATGCCGTTGAGAGAAGAGGTCATGACGTCCTGTATAGACTGGCGCTCCGGACGGGTTAATCCCCAGTCTGCGGCCCATATGGGGCCGCGAGGCCGTTCGACGCCAGCTACGTCGTCAAATCACCGTACAGGAGGCAATGTCCTTGGGCGGCGAAGGCAGGCGCTGGGCAGTTGCCCCGACCAGAACGACATCGGCGCAGCGAAATCCGCCGACGCCGGGAACGTACAGACCCGGCTCGACGGCGTAGAGCTCACCCGCCTCGAGGGGACGCTCGTTGAACGGCACGTCCTCGGGAAAATCGTGCTGCACCACGCCGATGCCATGCCCGCTGCGATGCAGGAGATGCGGGGCGAAGCCCGCCGCTTCGATCACGCGCCGTGCCGCCCGGTCTATGCCCAAGACCGGCTCGCCGGCCATGGCGGCATCGATGGCCGCTTCCTGGGCCATCACGGCGCAACTGTGCAGGGCATGTCGGTGCGCGCCAGGCCGGCCGATCTGCCAGGTGCGCGCCATCTCCATCACCAGGCCATTCAGGCGTGTCACCACCGTGCTGACCGCAACGCTGTCGGCTTCCACCTTCCGGCCGCAGGAAACGCCGTCGCCATGTGGCGAAGCCGACGCCGCGCCGGCGACGGTGATCGCCTTGACGATGGAGAAATTCGCGCCGGCGAAGCGCTGCTCCGCCTCGGCATGCAATCGCGCGGCGATCGCGGCATCGGCCTGCTGCACCGAGCGGCCGGGCCGAAGCTCTTCGCGATAGTGCGGCATCACCGCCGCCGACAGCTCGGCCAGCTCGGACATCACCGCGACTTCCTCGGCATGCTTGACCCAGCGCGTCGGCCGCAACGCTGTATTGACGTTCGCCAGTTCGATCCCGGACAACAGGGACAGCGCGCCAGTCAAAGATCCTGTCGCCGCATCGCATCCAATGCGCGACCGGGCCAGGTCGCGCATCTTCAGCGTCTCGGCCACCAGTTCGCGCCACTCGGTGGCCGGTCGCGAGCCCGACTGCAGATGTGGCGTCTCGGCATAGAAGACGAGGTCATCGACCCACAATGTGCCGCGCGCCCGTTCCATCTCGAACAGGTGCCGTCCCTGCTCGGCCAGGACGGCAACCGAGGAACCCGTGGCCGGCAGCACGAGGAGGAAGGGCCGCTCCCAGGCGAGGTCGGTCATCTCGTGATTCGAGACGAAGGAAAAGAAATCCGCGCCGGTGAACAGCAAGGCGTCCAGCCGATGGGCGCGCATGACCTCGCGCAGGCGTCCATGCCGGTAATCACGAACCGCAGTCGACAACGCTTGCATGCCCTTCCCTTCTCTCAAGGCAACGCCGCTTCGATCGACGCGGCCGCGGCTCGCAGCTCCGGCAACAGCTTGGCAAGCGCCTCTTCGGGCGAAGTGCGCTGCAGGCTGGTGCTGACGTTCAGCGCGGCGATCGCCCGCCCCTTGGTGCGATCGCGCACCGGCACGGAGAGGCCAGCGATGCTGTCTTCCATGACGCCGCGCAGGTAGCAGAAGCCGTCGCGCCCGGCGGCCGCGATCAGGGCGCGGACCTCGCCTTCCTCGACCGGCGTCCGCTCGGTGTAGCGACGGCGCGGCCACTGCTTGAAGAAGACGTCGAGCTGCGATGGCTCGAGGGTGCCCAGCAGGATAAGTCCCATCGACGAGGTATGTGCCGGAATCCGCGTTCCCGGCCCCAGCCGCAGATGCAGCGCCCGCGCGGAGAGCGCACGCACCACATAGACGACGTCGGGTATATCGAGCGTTCCGATCGACACCGTCTCGTTCAGCCGCTCGGCCAGTTGCTTGGCGACCGGCTCGCCGACGCCGAACAAGGGCTGCGTCGTGAGCCAAGCGAAGCCGAGCTCGAGCACGCGCGGCGTCAGCGCGTAGCGCTTGCCGTCGAAGCGGGCATAGCCCTGCTCCTGCAAGGTCATCAGCAGCCGCCGCGCACCGGCCCGTGTCAGCCCTGCCGCGGCCGCGGCTTCGGCTGTCGTCATCGACGCGCGGTCGGCGCCGAAGGCGCGCAAGAGTGCCAGGCCACGCTCGAACGACTGCACACCGACACGGCGCTGCTTGCGGGGATCGCCCTTCATGTCGTGATGCCACGCCATAAGACGATCGTGCGCAAGTCTCTTCAACGAGGCGTGCGCAAGGCGAACGGGCCGGGCGCAGCGCGCGCACCACCGTTGTTGACCGGCGCACGGCTTGCATCTCAAGGTGGTCGTCACACAAGGAGCGTCACACGGATGAAACTGGCCCGTCGATCCTGGCTGCAAGCCGGCTTGGCCCTGCCTCTGCTCGGGCGCTCGGCATTCGCACAATCGTTCCCGGAAAATCGCCCCATCCACTGGGTCGTGCCTTTCCCGCCGGGCGGCCAGACGGATTCGACGGCCCGGCTCACCGCGCAAGGACTGGCGGCCGCCCTGCCCGCCAGTATCCTCGTCGAGAACCGCGCCGGCGGTCAGGGCACCGTCGGCAGCGACCATGTGCGCCAATCGACGCCCGACGGCCACACGCTGCTGTTCAGCGCCAGCATCTTCGCGCTTGGCCGCCACATCCTGAAGAGCACGCGCTACGACCCGCAAACCGATTTCCAACCCGTGGCCCGCGTCGGCGAGGCGCCGCTCCTGGTGCTGGCGGCCAACAGCGTGCCGGCCAACACGCTCGGCGAGCTGATCGCCTCCGCCAAGCGCGAGCCGCAACGCTACTCCTTCGCCCTGTCGTCGCTGGGCGCAGCCGGCCATCTCGCGACCATCGAGTTCAACCGCCTGGCCGGCGTCGACATCAGCATGGTGCCTTATCGCGGCGCCGCCGCGGCGCTGACCGACCTTGGAAGCAACAGCGTGCAGCTCTTCATCGATGCCGGCGTCGCCGCCCTGCAGCAGGTCCGTGCCGGCCGCATGAAGGTGCTGGCGATCACCACGGCCGAACGCAGCCCGCTCGCTCCTGAAGTCCCGACCGCCGCGGAGTCGGGCCTGCCCGGTTTCGTCTTCAACAGCTGGTACGGCGTCTGGGGCCCGCGCGGCCTGCCGCCGGCCGTTTTAGACAAGCTCGCTGACGGGCTGCAGCGCACCGTCGCGAACGAGGAGGTCCGCCGCCAGTTCACCAATGTCGGCACCGTGCCGGCGTTCGACGGACCCGCCGCCTTCACCGACTTCATGGCCCGCGACATCGAGCGCAACGTCGCGCTGCTCCGGGCGGCGAAGTTCGAGCCGGAGTGAGCCGACTTCAGCCGTCGTTACTTCGGCGGCAGTGAGCCGACAAAGCGCGCGGCAAGTTCGATCCAGCGTGCGAGAGCACGGCCTCGGCACGCCTTCTCGTCGACCCAGACGAGACCACCCATCCGTCGCCCGTTGAAGACAATCGGCTCGGCGCCCGGCTTCGCCAGCGCCTTGGCTTCCAGTTCCTTGCCGACCCGGAACATGAAGCGGCCGACCTCGACGCCGCACAACATGTTGCCGTTCAGCATCCAGCAGAAGCCGCCGAACATCGCGCGCTCGCTGATGCCTCGACGGCGCGCGAGAGCGGTGCGCATGCGGTCGGCCAGGTGCGGATCGTGCGGCATGGACGGGTCCTGGCCTCCTAGAGTCGCCTTGACTCCTCTTTTAGGACTATATACTCCTTTTTCAGGAGGACGCCATATGAACAAGCCGAAGCTCGTCTATTTCGACATCGACGGCGCACGAGGCGAGGCCGCGCGGCTCGCCATGGTCATCGGCAAGGTGCCGTTCGAGGACGATCGGGTGAAGTTCGCCGACTGGGGAAACCGCAAGCCCGGCACGCCATTTGGCGCTCTTCCGGTGCTCGAGCGGGATGGGCAGACGGTGGCACAGTCCAATGGCATCAACCGCTACGTCGGCAAGCTCGCCGGACTCTATCCGGCCGATGCCTGGCAGGCGGCGCTCTGCGACGAGGCAATGGACGCCGTCGAGGAAATCGCCACCAGGGTATGGAGCACCATGGCCCTGCCGGAGGCGGAAAAGAAGGCGCAGCGCGAAAGCCTGGCCGCCGGGCCGCTTTCCGACTCCCTCGATCGGCTTCAGCGCCGCCTCGTTGCCCATGGCGGCCAATACTTCGCGGACGGCCGGCTCACCGTCGCGGACCTCAAGGTGTTCGTCTGGATCGGCCACCTCCGATCCGGCCAGCTCGACCACGTCCCCGTCGACCTGCCCGATCGCATCGCCCCGCAGCTCGTCGAGCACTATGAGCGCGTGAAGGAACATCCGGCCATCAAGGCCTACTACACCGAGCGCAAGGTCACGCTCTGAGGAACTCGCCATGTCGCGCACCTTCTGGCGGACGCTTGCCGTCGCTGCCAAGAACGTGATGACATCGGTGCCGATCTAGCTCGTGCTGGAGACCGCCTTCACGTTCCTTTAGTTCGTCGTTTTCGGTCCATTGATCGCCTTGGCCCATCGCAGTTGACGCAAACGCGCTATCCTCAATTCTGTGCTCTCGCCCGCGCCGCCGAGATCGTCGGCGAGCGCTGGACGCTTCTCATCGTGCGCGAGCTGCTGCTCGGCCCCAAGCGCTTCAGCGACCTGGTCGAGCGGCTGGGCGGCGTCAGTCCGACCGTGCTGACCGGCCGCCTCAACGCCCTGATCGAGAGCGGCGTCGTGCGGCGTGCCACCCTGCCCGCGCCCTTCAGCGCCCAGACCTACGAGCTGACGCCGGTCGGACTGGCGTTGAAACCCGCGATCCGCGAGCTGATCCGCTGGGGCGGCCACTTTCTCTTCCCGCCGCGCCCGGACGACACTTTCGAGCCCGACTCGGTGCTGCTCGGCCTCGATGCAATCGCCCGTCAGACGCCGACGCCGGCGCGCACGATCGCGCTGCGGGTGACCCACGGCGACAAGTCCGCCAGCTTCCTTGTGCAGGGTGGTCCACAGGGCACGACGCTCAGCCGCGGCGACGGCCCGGCCAGTGCGACGATCGAGAGCCGCTTCGACACGCTGCTGCGCATTCTCTCGACCCAGCTGCCGCTCGAGCAGGCCGTGTCGGAAAAGCTGGCGCGCCTCGAGGGATCAGCCGCCGCGGCGCGCAGCCTGCCGCGGATGTTCGATCTCAGCGAGCGACGGCGCGCCTGACGCAGTCGGTTGCGTCAGACCAACCGCTCCTTGAGTGCCGTCGCTTCCTTGAGCAGCAACGGCAGATAGTCCGCAATCATCGCCTTGGCCGACATCTGCTCGGGCTGAACGCCGATATTGAGCGCCGCCACGGCTTTGCCGTCGAAGCGAATTAGCGGCACCGCGATCGAGCGGATGCCGATCTCGGCCTCCTGGTCGGCGAGCGAGTATCCCTTCTTGCGGGCATCGAGGATCAGGCGGCGGATCTCGGGCTTGGCCACCACGGTCTGGCGCGTGAACCGGACCGGCTTCAGCTGCGCCAGGAAGGCGTCGAGTTCGGCGTCGGGCATGGCGCTTGCCAGCACGCGACCGAGGGCGCTGCAGAACACCGGCAGGCGGTAGCCGACGCCGAGGCCGACCGACGCCGGCCGCGCCGGCACGGCGCGCGCGATCATCACCGCCTCCTCGCCGTCGCGCACGGCCACCGAGCAGGACGCGCCGACCTGGCGGCACAGGCGCTCGCAAACCGGCTGCAGGATGCTGGGCACGGGATCGGACGACAGGTAGGCGATCGCGAGCTTCAGGATGCGCGGCGTCAGTCGGAACAGCCGGCCGTCGGCCTCGAGGTAGCCCAGCAACACCAAGGTCGCCAGCGACCGCCGCACGGTGGCGCGCGGCAGGTCGACGGCGCGCGCCACGTCGCTCAGCGTCATCTGGCGGCGCTGCTCGTCGAAGGCACTGATGACGCCGAGTCCGCGCGCCAGGGCCTCGGAGAAATCGGCGCCGAGAGCGCGCTGGGCGCGGGCCTCGGCATATTGTGGACGCAGTCTGCTCATGCGGGCTTGCCAGCGAAGGAGGACAGTCGAATAATCGATTATAGAACGAATGTTCGTTAATGTAACGCTCTGTCTTGGCCTATAGTCCGCCGGAGAACAGTTCAATGATGAGCCACGAGCAGAACGACCTGATCACCCGCATCGGTCCCGGCACCAAGTGCGGCGCGCTGATGCGTCACTACTGGCATCCGGTGGCGCTGACCGACGAGTTGCCCGACGAACGCCCGGCCAAGGCCGTGCGCGTGCTGGGCCAGGATTTCGTGCTGTTCCGCGACGAGCGCGGCCGTCACGGCCTCTTGGACCGCGGCTGCCCGCATCGCGGCGCCGATCTTGCCTACGGCCGGATCGAGGATGGCGGTTTGCGCTGCCTGTTCCATGGCTGGCTGTTCGATGTCGACGGCAAGTGCCTGGAGACGCCAGCCGAGCCCGACGGCAGCGTGCTCTGCCAGCGCGTCCGCCAGAAGAGCTATCCGGTCGTGGTCAAGAACGGGATCATCTTCGCCTGGCTCGGCGAGGGCGAGGCCCCCGCCTTCCCCGACTTCGACTGCTTCCTGGCGCCCGGCACCCACGCCTTCGCCTTCAAGGGCATGATCGACTGCAACTGGCTGCAGGCGCTGGAAGTGGGCATCGACCCCGCCCACGCCTCCTACCTGCACCGCTTCTACGTGGACGAGGATCCGTCGGGCGAGGCCTACGGCAAGCAGTTCCGCGCCAACTCCGCCGATTCGAACATCCCGATGAGCCGCATGATGCGCGAGTACGACCGGCCGACCATCGACGTCGAGGGCACCGATTATGGGCTCCGCCTGTTCACCCTGCGCAAGATCAGCGAAAAGCGCACGCACGTGCGCGTCACCAACCTCGTCTTCCCCTACGCCTTCGTGATCCCGATGAGCACGGAGATGACGATCACCCAGTGGCACGTGCCGATCGACGATACGTCGTGCTACTGGTACGCGATCTTCACCAGCTTCGGTAAGCCCGTCGATCACCAGCAGATGCGCGAGCAGCGGCTGGAACTCTACGAGCTGCCGGACTACAAGCCGCGCATCGGCCGGCAGAACAACTACGGCTACAACATCGCCGAGCAGAAGAGCCAGACCTTCACCGGCATGGGCTTCGACATCAACGTGCACGACCAGTGGGCGATCGAGAGCCAGGGCCGGATCCAGGACCGCACGCGCGAGCACCTCGGCTACAGCGACAAGGCGATCATCGCCTACCGTCGCCTGCTGCTGTCGGCGATCGGCCAGGTCGACCGCGGCGAGAAGCCGCCGATGTGGCTCGACGCGGCCCGCGCCGCCACCATCTGCGGACCGGCGACCGTCGACGGCATGGCGCCGACCGAGGGTTGGGAGTCCTATTGGAAGGAGTTCGACGAACGCCGCCGCAAGCACTCGAGCTGGGCAGCCCACACGCGCTCGCCTCTGGTAGCTTAGCGCATGACCCTGGTCGAACGGGCTGGTCTCTGGACGGACGAACGCAGGACGGCGACACGCGAAGCCGAGCGCCGCATCCAGGCCGGCGAGATGTCGGTCGTGCGGCTGGCCTTCGCCGACCAGCACGGCGTGCTGCGCGGCAAGACCTTTGCCGCGAGCGAGATCGATGCCGCGCTGAAGAACGGCGTCGGCTTCTCGGCCACCATGCTGCTGAAGGACACCGCGCACCGCACCGTGTTCCCGGTCTGGCAGCCCGGCGCGGGCTTCGGCATGAAGGAGCTGGAAGGCGCAGCGGACGTGCTGATGCTGCCCGACCCCGCCACCTTCCGCGCCCTTCCGTGGGCGCCGCATTCGGGCTGGATGCTGTGCGACATCTACTTCCCCGACGGCCGGCCGATGCCGCTCGACACGCGCCATGTCTACAAGCGTGCGCTCCGGACGCTGGCCGATCGCGGCTATGACTTCATCGCCGGCCTGGAAGTCGAGTTCCACCTCTTCAAGCTGGAGAAGAGCAAGCTCGGCATCGACGATGCCGGCCAACCCGGCCAGCCGGGCGAGCCGCCCGACGTGTCGCTGCTGAACCAGGGCTATCAGTACCTGACCGAGCAGCGTTACGACGAGATGGATCCCATCCTGGAGATCCTGCGCACCAACATCGTCGATCTCGGCCTGCCCTTGCGGTCCATCGAGGTCGAGTTCGGGCCGAGCCAGGTCGAGTTCACCTTCCGCGCCGGCACGGGCCTCGAGCCGGCCGACGCCATGGTGCTGTTCAGGAGCGCGGCCAAGCAGATCGCCCAGCGCAACGGCTATCATCTCACCTTCATGTGCCGGCCGCGGCTCGCCAACGTCATGTCGAGCGGGTGGCATCTGCATCAGTCGCTGAAAGACAAGAAGACCCACGCCAACGTCTTCATGGACGGGCGCGAGCCGCTGTCGGCGCTCGGCATGCACTACATGGCGGGCCTGCTGCATCATGCGCGCGGCGCGGCGGCGTTCTCGACGCCAACGCTCAATGGCTACAAGCGCTACCGGCCGTTCTCGCTCGCGCCGGATCATGCGGTCTGGGGCCAGGACAATCGCGGCGTCATGGTCCGGGTGCTGGGCGGGCCGGGCGATCCTGCCACCCACCTGGAGAACCGCGTCGGCGAGCCCGCCGCCAATCCCTACCTTTACATGGCGAGCCAGATCGTGAGCGGCCTGGACGGCCTCGACCGCAAGCTCGATCCCGGGCCGTCGGCTGACGCTCCCTATGCGACAAAGGCGGACGCCCTGCCGCGCTCGCTCGGTGAGGCGCTGGCGGCCCTTGGCGAGGACAAGGCCCTGCGGGCGGGCTTCGGCGATTTCTTCGTCGACTACTATCTCAAGCTGAAACAGGCCGAGATCGACCGCTTCAACCTGGAAGTCAGCGACTGGGAGCAGCGCGAGTATTTTTCGCTGTTCTGACTCTTCGGGACCGCGAAGTCCGCGAGCCCAATCCCCATATAGGGGCATGTTCGACTTCCATCCGTCTCTCGTCCTCGACGAGACGACCCCGTCGGGGGAAGTTGGTTCCCTCGCGGAAACCGCCCTCAACGACCAGCCGCTGTTCGACGCTTACTCGCAGGCCGTCGTCGACGTCGTCGACCGCGTCGGCCCGGCCGTCGTCCGGGTCGAGACGCCGCCCGACCGCGAGAAGCGCCAGCGCGGCGGTACCGGTTCGGGCGTGGTGATCTCGCCCGATGGCCTGGTGCTGACTAACAGCCATGTCGTGCAGGGCGCCGCCGCGGTGCACCTGGCGCTGGCCGACACGCGCACCGTCAAGGCGCGCGTGCTGGGTGACGATCCGCACACCGACCTTGCGCTGTTGCGGGTGGTCGACGACGTGTCGCTGCCGGCGGCCAGGCTCGGCAACTCCAAGGGCCTGCGTCGCGGCCAGCTCGTGGTCGCGATCGGCAATCCACTGGGCTTCGAATCGACGGTGACGGCGGGCGTGGTGTCGGCGCTCGGCCGCTCGCTGCGCTCCTACAGCGGCCGGCTGATCGATGACGTCATCCAGACCGACGCCGCGCTCAATCCCGGCAACTCCGGCGGCCCGCTGGTCTCCTCGCGTGGCGAGGTCATCGGCATCAACACCGCCGTGATCGCCGGTGCCCAGGGCATCTGTTTCGCGGTCGCCAGCAACACGGCGAGCCACGTCGTGAGCGAGATCGTGCGTCACGGCCGGGTGCGGCGCGCCTTTATCGGCGTTGCCGGCCAGACCGTGCCCCTGCCGCGGCGGCTCGTCGTGGCATTGGGACTGAATCAGTCGCGCGGCGTGGCGATCGCCAGCCTCGAGCCCGACAGCCCCGCGGCCAAGGCAGGGCTTCAGGCGGGAAACATCGTGCTGGCGCTGGACGGCGAGCCGGTGACGGGCGCCGACGATCTGGTACGGCTGCTGGGCGGCGAGCGCATCGGCGTGGCGACGTCTCTCACCGTCATCGCCGGCAATGAGCTCCGGCATATCGTCGTGCTGCCGGCGGAGCGCACCGAGGCGCAAGGTAAATGAAGCCGATCGCCGTCGTCACCACGGTCGCCAACCGCGAGGACGCGCATCGGCTGGCGCGCGCCCTGGTCGAGCGCAAGCTCGCGGCCTGCGCGCAGATCTCGGAGATCGAGAGCGTCTATCACTGGAAAGGCGCGGTGCAGCAGGAGCCCGAGCTGCGCGTGCTGTTCAAGACCACCGACGAACGCTACGCGCTGGTCGAGAGCACGATCCGCGAGCTGCATCCTTACGAGCTGCCCGCGATCCACGCCTTCGCCTTCGAGCACGTCTATCCGGCCTATGCGGAGTGGATTGCAGAGAATGCCGGCGGCTAGTGCCCTGCTGTCATCCCGAGCGCAGCGAGGGGCCGTTAAGGCTGCAGGAAAGGTCCCTCGCTGCGCTCGGGATGACAGTTGTCGTGTTGCGATGTCGTGCGTCGCCGCCGCTACTCGACCTTCCCGCCCTCCAGCATCTTCGTCCAGCGCTTCTGCATCTCCTCGGGGCTGACGACCTCCTTGGTCGCCGCCAGGAACCAGCGGTAGCCGAACGGACAGGCGACCATGCCGGACCGGTCGCCATAGAACTGGTCCTGCACTTCGCGGATCAGGGTGGCTCCTGCCTTCACCGCACGATCGACCGCCTTGTCGGCATCCGGCACCTGGATATGGAAAGCCACCGGCGAGCCGCCGATCGCCGCCGGGCTCTTGGCGCCGAAATCGGGATACTCGTCGTTCAACATCAGCACGCTGTCGCCGATCCTGATCTCCGCGTGCCCGACCCTGCCTGACGGCTCGGTCAGCCGAAACAGCTCGGTTGCACCGAACGCCTTGGCATAGAAGGCAATCGCCTCCTTGGCATCGTGCACCGTCATGTGTGCTCGCAGAGTCTGGTCCTTTGCACTCATGGCGTCACCTGTGTTATATTACGTTACGTACCGTAATATAAATACATGACGAGTCAAGCCCCCTCTCCGTCCCGTGGCCGTCCGCGCGATCCGCGCACCCGGGCGGCCATCCTCACCGCCGCGCGCGCCCTGCTCGAACGTGGTGGCCTGACCGCCGTCACCATCGAGGCCATCGCCGCCAAGGCGGGCGTCAGCCGGCCCACGATCTACCGTTACTGGCCAAACGCGCCGGCCGTGGCGATGGCAGCTTTCCTGGAAGCCTCGGGAGCGCCTGCCGCGGGCCGCGCGTCGCGCTCGCCGCTGGCGGCGCTGCGCGCCCAGCTTCACGCCGTGGCAGATGCTTTTGCAGCGCCCGCTGGCCGCAGCATCGCCGCCATGGTGGCGGCGGCGCAATCCGAGACCGAGCTCGCCAAGGCGTTCCGCAACGAATTCATCGCCCGCAATCGCGATGCCGCCCGCCAGCTCCTCGAACACTGCATTGCCGAGCGGCTGGTCGCCCCTCCAGCGGATGTCGAGTTGGCGCTCGACCTCGTTTTCGGACCGCTCTTCTACCGCCTGCTGATGGGCCATGCGCCGATCACGCGCAGCTTCGTCGACCAGCTTCTCGACGCTGTCATCCCCGCGCTCTAGGCTCGGGACTCTTTCTCGGGAGCGCCTTCCATGATGCACGCCAGCATTTCCGTCTTCACCGTCAAGGACGTCATGGCGAGCCTCGCCTACTTCCGCGACAAGCTGGGCTTCGACGTCGCCTTCGAGTACGGCAGTCCCACCTACTATGTCGGCCTGTGCTCGGGCGAGGTGAGCCTGCACCTGGTCGCCGCCTCGCAGACGCCGCGCCTGCCCGGACATGGCGCCATGACGATCTTCGTCGACGACGTCGATGGCCTTCACGCCGACCTGGTGAAACGCGGCGCGCGCGTGCTCAAGGCGCCGAAGGACTACGACTATGGCCTGCGCGACTTCGACGTTGCCGACCTCGACGGCAACATGATCTTCTTCGGTATGGAATCGAAGAAAGCGTCATAGCCGGAGCGCATCATCTACTCAGCATAAAGGAACCCCTAAGTGGAACTCTGGCAATACGACGCCACCGATCTTGCCCGCCTCATCCGCACGGGCCAGGCCTCGGCGAGAGAGGCCGTCGACTCGGTCCTGAAGCGCCTGCACGCGGTCAACCCCACCATCAACGCCGTCGTACGCGTGCTCGAACCGGAGGCACGCACTGCCGCCGAGACCGCCGACGCCGCCCGCGCGCGCGGCCACGCCCTGCCACCGCTGCATGGCGTGCCGGTGACGACCAAGGTCAACGTCGACCAGGCGGGGCTGCCGACCGACAACGGCGTGGTCCCGCTGAAGGACTTCATCGCCAGGGAAGACAGCCCGGTCGTCGCCAACCTCAAGCACGCCGGCGCGATCATCGTCGGACGGACCAACGCGCCCGCCTTCTCCATGCGCATCTTCACCGACAACGCCCTGCACGGCTGCACCTACAATCCACGCGACCGCTCGGTGACGCCGGGCGGCTCGAGCGGCGGCGCGGGTGCGGCGACGGCCGCCGGCATCGGCGCCATCGCCCATGGCAACGACATCGGCGGCTCCGTGCGCATTCCCGCCTATTGCAACGGCGTGGTCGGCCTGCGCACGGGCTTCGCGCGCATTCCCTCGCTCAATCCCAGCGCGCCGACGGGCCGGCCGATAGGCGCCGTGCTGATGGCGGTCCAGGGCCCGCACACCCGCACAGTGCGCGATGCCCGCCTGGCGCTGGAAGTCATGGCGCGCGGCGATCGCCGCGACTGGCGCTGGAACGACGTACCCATGCAGGGGCCACCGCCGGCCCGGCCGATCAGGGTCGCGATCGTGCCCGAGGTGCCGGGTGGCCCGACGCATCCCGCGCAGGCCGCCGCCGTGCGGCTCGCCGGCAAGCATCTGCAGGCGGCCGGCTATGTCGTCGAGGAGATCCTGCCGCCCGACATGGAGCGCGGCGTCGAGCTCTGGCACCAGATCTGCGTCACCGACGTCTTCGGCGGGCTGTGGCCCAACATGCAGAAGATGGGCGATCCCGATGCCATCGCCGCCATGCAGGCGTGGCTGGAACTCCACAAGACGGTCGATCTGCCGACCTACGTCGCCGCGCTGACCGAGCGGGAAGGACTGATGCTGCGCTGGATGATGTTCTTCCAGCAATGGCCGCTGGTGATCCTGCCGACACTGTGCGACCTGCCCCCCAAGCAGCGCAGTGACGTCACCGTCGGGGGACAGAAGGACATCCTGCAATCGATGCGCTCGGCCCTGCTGGCGCCCCTGCTCGGCCTGCCCGGCCTCGCTGTGCCCGTCGGCAGCCACGACAAGCTGCGCACGGGCGTGCAGATCATGAGCATGCGCAATCGCGAGGACCTTTGCCTTGATGCCGGCGAGGTCATCGAGGCGGCCGAAGGCGTGGTGAAGCCGATTGACCCGGTGACGGCCTGATCTTTGCTGGGAGCGCGCTCCCAGCAAACTACCCCCGAGAGGGCAGGTCGATCTTGGCGTTGCGCAACTTCTGCTCGAGAATGGGAATGGCGGCGGCGCTGTTGCCGGCCTTGCACTGCTCCAGGGCCACCCGGCCATCCACCGAATCCGGCTGGGGCGACCGGCCGGTCGACATGTTCGCGAGGTAGGCTTCATACTTCTCCGACAGCGCCTTGCAGTAGGCGGCGTCGCTCTGCGCCAACGCAGCCAGTGGCGAACACGCCACGAGAGTCACTGCAAGAAAGCTGATCCGTACCGTCATTCGGTCCTCCGTGGGCGCCTCTCTAGAGAGACCTGCTGACGGCAACCTGACAAACATGGACAGCGGCGCGGTCGCCTCGCAAACTGCGGCGCGAATCGCAACCGGAGTCCCGACTTATGAGCAGCAAGGCATCTCACGACATCGGCTGGATCGGGCTCGGCCGTATGGGCGAGGCCATGGCCGCCCGGCTGGTCAAGGCGGGACACGGGCTTTCGGTGTGGAACCGCACGGCGTCGAAGGCCGACCCGCTGGCCCAGATCGGCGCCGAGGTGGTGACCGACAAGGCGGCGATGGCGCACTGCGCCACCGTCTTCACCATGGTCTCGACCACCGACGACCTGAAGGACATCCTGTTCGGTGCCGGCGGCGTGCTGACTGGCAATGCGCGGCCCAAGCGCGTGGTCGACATGTCGTCGATCTCCGACACGGGCTCGGCCGAGATCCGCAAGGGCCTGACCGATGCCGGCGTCGCTTACCTGAGCGCGCCGGTGTCGGGCAACGCCAAGGTCGCCAAGGCAGGCAAGCTCCTGGTCGTCGCGTCCGGCCCCAAGGCCGAGTACGACGCCGTGCAGCCGCTGCTGGCGGCGCTGGGCCGGGCGGCGATGTATGTCGGCGAGGGCGAGCTCTCGCGCGTCTGGAAGATCGCCCACAACACTATGTTCGGCGTCATCATCCAGTCCCTGTGCGAGATCACGCTGATGGCCGAGAAGGCCGGCATCCCGCGGCACGTCTTCCTGGAATCGATCAATCAGAGCGTGCTGGGCTCGATGTACACCCGCTACAAGACGCCGGCGCTGGTCAATCTCGACTTCACCACGACCTTCACGCCCAAGCTGCTGCTGAAGGACATGGAGCTCGGCGTGGGTGCGGCCAAGCAGTTCGGCGTCGTTATGCCGACGGCATCGGTGACGCGCGACAGCATCGCCTCGCTCTCGCATCAGTATCCCGGCGATATCGATTTCTCCGTGCTGCTGCTGGAGCTGGCGCGCTCGGCCGGCATGAAGCTCGAGTCGGAGAACATCAAGGTGGGCGATGGGCTGTGACGCGCGCGAAAGGTCCCTCGCTACGCTCGGGATGACAGCGTCGTTGGCACTCGGCGTCGTGCGGCCATGACCAAGCTCCTCCTCAAGTCCGGCATCGTCGTCACGCAGGATGCCAGCCTCGGCGTGCTGCCGAAGGGTGACGTGCTGATCGACGACGGCCGCATCGCCGCCATCGCGCCGTCATTGCAGGCCGATGCCGAAACCGTCGACTGCACCGGACACTTCGTGCTGCCGGGCCTCATCAACGCCCACATGCACACCTGGCAGACGGCGCTGCGCTCGGTGGCCGCGAACTGGACGCTGCTGGAATACTTCCGCCACGTCCATGCCGGCCTCGCCACGGTGTTCACGCCCGAGGACATCCATGTCGCCACGCTGGCCGGCGCGCTGAACCAGCTCGACCATGGCGTCACCACCCTGGTCGACTGGTGCCACAACAATCCGACGCCCGAGCACACCGATGCCGGCATCGCCGGCCTGAAGGAAGCGGGCATCCGCGCCGCCTTCTTCCACGGATCGCCCAAGCCCGATCCCAAGCCCGGCGAGCCGCACTTCTCCGAGGTCCCTCATCCGCGCAAGGAAGTCGAGCGGCTGCTGAAGGGCCCGTTGTCCGATCGCAATGCGCTGGTCACCCTCGGCATGGCGGTGCTCGGCCCGCACTACTCCACGCTCGAGGTCAGCGACCACGACTTCGCGCTGGCCAAGGAGCTCGGCCTGGTCGCCTCGATGCACCAGGGCGGCGGCGAGGCGAAGACGCCGGGCGGCTGGGAGACGCTCATGCAGCGCGGCCTGGTCGGCCCACACATCAACATCGTGCACGGCAACAACCTCACCGACGATCAGCTGAAAGCCTTCGTCGATCTCGGCGTCAGCTTCTCGATCACGCCGGAGAACGAGATGGCGCAGGGCCACGGCCATCCCATCACCGGCCGGCTGCGCGCGCTGGGTTCCGGCCCGTCGGTCGGCGTCGACCTCGAATCGGCGGTGAGCGGCGACATGTTCACCGTGGCGCGCATGGCGCTCGCCTCGCAGCGCGCGCTCGACAATGCCGCCGAGCGCGCCAAGAGCGGCGGCATTCCCGCGACCTCGACGGTGCCGGCGGCGGAGGCCTTCGACTGGATCACCACTCGCGGCGCGGCGATGCTGGGCATGGCCGACCGCATCGGCTCCCTGGCGCCCGGCAAGCCGGCCGACATTGCGGTGATGTCGCTCGGCCCGCTCGCGATGTGGCCGGTGCACGATCCGCTTGCCTCCGTGGTCATGCAGGGCTCGGGCGCCCGCATGCGCGACGTGCTGGTTGCCGGCCGCTTCGCCAAGCGCGATGGTAGGCTGGCATGGCCCGATCTTGCTGGTCTGCGCGCCAGGCTGGCGGCGTCGGGCGAGCATATTCTGTCGAGGCTGCACATAAGAAGCGTCAGCCGCGAAATAGCGGCGACATAAGTACAGGGAGGGAATCCATGAACCGTCTGATCACACATGCCCTTACATGGGCGCTCGCATCGGCGCTGCTTGCTCTACCCGCTTCGGCGCAGAATTTTCCCGACAAGCCCATCCAGATCATCGTGCCCTTCACGCCGGGCAGCGCCACCGACGTCGTGGCCCGCGCCGTGGCGGCGGTAATGACCAAGAATCTGGGGCAGACGGTCATCGTCGACAACAAGCCCGGGGCCGGCGGCACGATCGGCGCTGGCCAGGTCGCCCGAGCCGCGCCCGATGGATACACGCTGCTCGCCAATTCCTCGGCGCACACCGTCAATCCCGCGATCTATCCCAACATGACCTTCGACACGGCCAAGGACCTGCCGGGGGTCACCCTGCTCGCCGTGCAGCCCAACATCATGGTCGCCTCGCCAGAGAAGGGCTGGAAGACCGCGGCCGACTACGTGAAGGCCGCCAAGGCGCAGCCGGGCAAGCTCACCTATGCGAGCGCCGGCACCGGCAGCGGCACCCACATGAACGCCGAGAAGTTCAAGCTCGCGGCCGACATCGACACGGTGCACATCCCCTACAAGGGCACGCCCGAGGCGCTCGGCGACACGATGAACGGCCGCACCGACGTCTATTTCTGCCCGATCATCGCGGCCCTGCCGATGATCAAGGACAAACGCGTCGTGGCGCTGGCCAACGGCAGCCCCAAGCGTTCGTCGGTGCTGCCCGATCTTCAAACCACCGAGGAGCAGGGCTTCAAGGACAGCGGCTACAATTTCTGGGTCGGGCTGTTCGCGCCGGCCGGCACGCCGCCGGCGGTGATCGACAAGCTGAACGCCGAGGTGCGCAAGGCGCTCGACAACCCCGAGGTCAGGGAGCGGCTGCAGGCGCTCGGCACCGATCCCGCGCCGACGACGCCGGCCGAGCTCGACAAGATCGTCGCGGCGGAGATCAAGGAAAACATCTTCCTGGCCAAGAAGGCCGACATCAAGCTGCAGTAGGTGAACATGGCTGACGCGCTTCTTCAGACCACCGTCGTCGGGTCCTACCCGCAGCCCGACTGGCTGGTCGATCGAAAGATGCTGAGCAAGGGTGTGCCGCGCACGCGTCTGCGCGAACTTTGGCGCGTGCCCGAGGCTTTCCTCGAGCAGGCCCAGGACGACGCGACCCTGATCGCCATCCGCGACATGGAGCGCGCCGGCATCGACATCGTGACCGACGGCGAGATGCGGCGGGAGAGCTACTCCAACCGCTTCGCCACCGCGCTCGCCGGCATCGACGACGAGCATCCGGCCGAGATCGTCAACAACCGCGGCCAGAAGACGCCGGTGCCGCGCGTGGTCGGCAAGATCCGGCGCACCGGGCCCGTCGAGTTGCGCGACATGCAGTTCCTGCGCGCCAACACCGACAAGCTCGCCAAGATCACCCTGCCCGGCCCCTTCACCATGGGCCAGCAGGTCAAGGACGAGTTCTACAAGGACGCCGAGGCGATGTGCATGGACTACGCCGCGGCGGTGAACGAGGAGGCGCACGAGCTGGTCAAGGCCGGCGCCGACGTCATCCAGCTCGACGAGCCGTGGCTGCGCAACAATCCCGAGGAGGCCAAGCGCTACGCCGTGAGGGTGATCGACCGCGCGCTCAAGGACATCAAGGTGCCGACCGTCGTGCATCTCTGCTTCGGCTATGCCGCCGTCGTCACCGGCGGCAAGCCGACCGGCTATTCGTTCCTGCCGCAGCTCGCCGATTCGCTCGCCCAGCAGATCTCGATCGAATCGGCCCAGCCCAAGCTCGATCTCGGCGTGCTGAAGGACCTCGCGCCCAAGAAGGTGATGCTGGGCGTGATCGACCTCAACGATCCGGAGATCGAGACGCCGCAGAAGGTCGCCGACCGGATCCGCGCGGGCCTGAAATACGTGGCCCCCGACAAGCTCCTGCCCGCCCCCGATTGCGGCATGAAGTACCTGCCGCGCGCGATCGCCTTCGGCAAGCTGAAGGCCCTGGCCGAAGGCGCCGCGATGGTGCGCAAGGAGCTGTAACCGACATGCCCGACTACATCTTTCTCATGCACAATGATGCCGCCACTGACGATCAGGGCTGGGAACCTTACCTCAGCCGACTACGGCAGGCCGGCGTCTTTCAAGGCGGAAGCGCAATAGGCGACGGCGTATGTGTGCGAAAGGGCAGCACATCCGATCAAATAACGACGCGCTTATCCGGCTTCATCCGCGTTACGGCCGACAACATCGATCGGGCGAAGTCCCTACTGATCGGTAATCCCGTATTCGAGGCTGGCGGAACTGTGGAAATCCGTGAGCTGCCACGGACGGATTGAACGGATTGGGCCTCAGGCCTTTTCAAGCTTGTATCTGAAGTCGCAGTGCGTGGCGCCCTGCATGATCGTCTGCGTGCGGTCGAGCTGCACCGGGTCGCCATAACCTTCCGCCAGGGCGAAGTCCGAGCTGCAGACGAGCAGGAAGCCGAGCTCGGGCGCGCCGATCCTTTTGTAGAACTCGGCGTAGCGACAGCCGGTTACGTTCACCTCGAACGACTGCGCGTCCTTCTTGAGCACGTCGTAGTCCAGGGCATCCGCTGCCGCGAAGCCTTGGAAGGCCGACGCCATCTTCTCACCGAGGTCGCGCGCGCCCTGGCTCTTCCACCACATCTCACCGAACTTGCGGTACTGCTCGCCCAGCGCCTTACGAACCAAGGCATTGGCGCGCTCTTCGCCCAGCTCGGCCTGCAGCGCCTTGACGAGCGGAACGAGCACCTGGGCCTGAATCTTGGCCTGTTCAATCAACGGGATATCCATCACTCACTTATCTTGGATCAAGGGGGCCCTGGATCAAGGGGGCCTTGGATCATCGGGCGGTGACGACGCCCTTGGGACTTATCGTCACCTGTTTCTCGATGCCGTTCTGCGTCGCCGTGCCGGTCCACTGGCCGTCGGGACCGCGCCGCAGGTCACGGACGTTGCCGTAGTGCAAAGCCTGCAGCTGGGTCTTCGCACTGGCACTGCCCGGCGACGGCGTCGTCGCCGGCTTGGTCTGCGCCGACGCAGCGCCGGCGAAGCCGATCAGCATCAGGACAAGCGCCAGACGTCTCATGACGCGAGCTTACCCTTCAGCACCTGCCCCGCATAGGCGCCGGTCGCCTCGCCCTCCTCGAACGCCACGGCGCCGTTCACGACGGTAGCCTTGATACCCTCGGCCTTCTGCACCAGGCGGCGCGCGCCGCCGGGCAGGTCCTTCTCGACCGTGGGCAGCTGCGGACGGATGCCGTTCTCCTCGAACAGCACCAGATCGGCCTTGAACCCCTCGCGCACCACGCCGCGGTCGTTGAGGTCCCAGGCGACCGCATTGTCATGGGTCAGCTTCTTGATCGCCTGCTCGAGCGTGAAGGCGCCGCGCTTGCGCACCCAGTAGCTCAGGAGGTGCGTCTGCAGCGAGGAGCCCATCTCCTGGCAGACATGCGCCCCCGAGTCCGAGAAGGTCGCGAGCGTGCGCGGATGCTTCAGGATGCCCAAAACGTCGTCGGGCGTTTCGTTGACCAGCGGCTGGACGTAAACCTGATTCGCGTCCGCCAGCGACAGGTCGATCATCACCTCCACCGGATGCTGACCGCGTGCCTTGGCGAGCTGGTCGACGGTGGGGTCGTCCCAGTCGACGCCCTTCATCGCGAACAGGTTGGCGTAGTCGGGCTTGCGCGGATCGGTGGTCGCGGCACCTCCGCCCTGGAAGACGTTGTCGCGCGGCTTCATGCGGGCCTCGGCCTCGACCAGCTCGCGGCGCACCGAGGGGTCACGCAGCTTCTTCATCTGCTCGGCGAGCGGCAGGGCGCGGATCGGCTTCCACGCCGGCAGGACGTCGAACGGGAGGTAGGACTTCAGCGAGAAGATGGCGTTGATCGAACGCGTCGTGCCCTGGCCGAACATGCGGCCACCGGCGGCGACCGTGTCGTCGATGTACTTGGTCTGGTATTGCCAGCCCGTCGGATCGTCGCCCTGTTTCGTGGCCAGAACCCCGAACATGATCGGCCGCTTGTAGTCGAGCGCCACCTTCCGCAGGCGGTCGAGGAAGGCGCGATGACGGTCGCCGCTCGCGATATCCGGCCCGACCTGGAAGATGCCGGCATCGAGCTCGGCCATCGCCGCGATGATGCGGTCGATCTCCTCCCACTCGGCGATGCGGCTCGCCACCGGGGTATCGTCGGGCGTGACGTGGGTGGAGGCGCGCGAGCTGGAGAAGCCCATGGCCCCCGCCTTCAGTGCCTCCTGCACGGCGGCGGCCATGCGCACCATGTCGTCCTCGGTCGCAACCTCGGTGAGCGCGCGCTTGCCCATGACGTACATGCGCAGCGCCGAATGGCCGATATACATGCCGTAGTTGATCGCCTTGGGCAGGCGCTCGACGGTCGCGAGATATTCCGGGAAGGTCTCCCAGGTCCAGTCGATGCCGGCCGCCATCGCCTCGGTCGGGATGTCCTCGACCGCCGACAGGCAGCGCGCATACCAGTCGCGGTCCGCGGGCTTGCAGGGCGCCAGCGCGAAGCCGCAATTGCTCATCACCACCGAGGTGACGCCGTGCCAGCACGAGCAGCTGCCCAGCGGATCCCACGCCACCTGCGCGTCCATGTGGGTGTGGCCGTCGATGAAGCCCGGCGACACGATCAGCCCGTCGGCATCGATCGTGCGTGCTGCCGTCGACCTGATGCGGCCGACTTCGACGATGCGGCCGTCCTTGACGCCGACGTCGGCGCTGAAGCGCGGCTTGCCCGAGCCGTCGACGACGGTGCCGCCGCGGATGAGGAGATCGAGGGTCATCAGAGGCGGTCCTTGTGCTCGACGATCTTCCAGTAGGTATCCTTGGCGGAGATCTTGCCGCCGCGGAACGTGTAGATGTCGCAGCCCTGGTAGTTCAGCTCCTCGCCATCGGCGCCCTTGCCCCTCACCGTCCACACCGAGATCGCCCGGTTGCCGGCGAAGACGTACTCCTTGTGATCCCAGCGCATGTCGGGGATCACCTTGAAGCGCGCCGCAAGCGTCTTGCGGATTTCTTCCTTGCCCTTGAGCGTGCGGCCGACCGGCTCGGGCCCGCGCGCCAGCCAGAAGGTGGCGTCGTCGGTGAAGTGCGAGACGATGCGATCGACATCGCGGCTGTTGAAGGCAGCCGAGATCGCCTTCATGAGCTCGGGCGTGGCGATGTCGGGATTTGCGGCTGTGACGTCCGGCATACGAAACCTCCCACAGTGCGTGAGCCGAACGATTGCAGGCTTGCCGGAGTGCCGCAAGCACAACGACAGAAGCCCGCCCCGTCGGTGACGGGGCGGGCTCGACGTGGGCCGGTCAGGGCCAGGCTTCTACTTGGTGATGACGTTGCCGCGCGCGTCGACCTGAACGTCGACCATCGCGCCGCCGCGCAGTGCCTTGCCGCTCCAGCTTCCGTCCCGATTGCGGGTCATGCCCTGCACGTTCTTGTAGCCGTCGCGCTCGATCTTCTTGACCGCGTTGGCCGAACCCTGGGCGTTGGGCGTCGCCGGCAGGTTGGCCTGGCTGGGCGCCGACACCGACCGCGACGGCGTGCCCGGCGTGCTGACGCTCGGCGGATTGACGCCCGGCGTGGTCACGCCGGCCGAGCCGGCCGACGGGGCCTGCACGGTGCTGCCGCTGACCGGAGGAGTCGTCACCGTCGCGCCCCCGGCGCCGACCGAACGGGACGGCATGGCCGGCGTATTGACGGCCGGCGGGGCCACCGGCGGCGTGGTCACAGCACCACCACCGACCGACGGCGGGGTCACAGTAGCGCCACCCACCGGCGGCGTGGTCACGGTCTGAGCGCCAGCCGCGCCGGCGGCGGCCACGAGAGCCAGGGTCAGAAGGGTACGCTTCATGAAAAATGCCTCCTCTTTCTTCGGAAAAGTCCGGTTTGAACGTCGAGGCATCCGAAGCGTTGCGCGGCGAAATATCTTGGTTTCGCCACATTGCCCAACGGGCTAGCGTCTGACCAACGAAGCCTGAGGAAACACCCGTGTACGACTACATCATCGTGGGCGGCGGATCGGCCGGCTCGGTCATGGCCCATCGGCTGTCCGCCAAGAGCGCCAACAAAGTGCTGCTGTGTGAGGCCGGCCAGGACACGCCGCCGGGCAACGAGCCCAAGGAGATCGCCGACAGCTATTCCGGTACCGCCTACTTCGATCCGCGTTTCCATTGGACCGACCTCAAGGTCCATACCCAGATCGTCTCGCACAACAATCCGCAGGAGAACCGGCCGCCGCTGCGCAAGTACGAGCAGGCGCGCGTGCTGGGCGGCGGCTCGTCGATCAACGGCCAGATGGCCAATCGCGGCGCGCCCACCGACTACAACGAATGGGTGAGCCGCGGCGCCGAGGGCTGGGGCTGGGACCAGGTCCTGCCCTTCTTCAAGAAGGTCGAGCGCGATCTCGACTTCGACGGGCCCTGGCACGGCAAGGAAGGCCGCATTCCCGTGCGCCGCATCCCGCCCGAGCATTGGACCCGGCATGACAAGGCGGTGGCCAAGGCCTTCGAGGCCAAGGGCTACAAGTTCCTGCCCGACCAGAACGGCGAGTTCGTCGAGGGCTACTTCCCGGTCACGCATTCCAACGCCGAGGAGCGGCGCGTGTCGGCGGCGATGGGCTACCTCGATGCCGAGACGCGCAAGCGGCCCAACCTCACGATCTCCACCGACACCCAGGTGAAGTCGCTGCTGTTCGAAGGCACGCAGTGCGTCGGCGTCACCGCCATGATCGCGGGCAAGGAGCAGGAGTTCCGGGCGAAGGAAGTGATCCTGTCGTCAGGCGCCATCCATACGCCGGCCCATCTGATGCGGGCCGGCATCGGCCCGGTCGGCCATCTCAGCGAGATGGGCATCCCGGTGGTCGCCGCCCTGCCCGGAGTCGGCCAGCGGTTGATGGACCACCCGTCGATCGCGCTCTCGTCCTTCCTGCGCCGCGGCGCGCGCATGAACCATCACACGCGCCGGCACATCCATCTGGCGCTGCGCTATTCGTCGAAGCTGCCCGGCATCCCGATGGGCGACATGTTCACCGTGGTCGTCGCCAAGTCGGCCTGGCATGCGGTCGGCGAGCAGATCGGCTCGCTGCTCACCTTCATCAACAAGACCTACTCGGAGACCGGCCAGGTCAAGCTCGCCTCGCGCGACTATCGCCGCGAGCCGATCGTCGAGTTCAACCTCCTGTCGGACAAGCGCGACATCGACCGGCTGATGAGCGGCTTCAAGATGATGGCCGCGCTGCAGATGACCGACGCGGTGCGCGAGGTGGCCGACACCCCCTTCCCCGCCACTTACAGCGACAAGGTCCGCGCCATCGGCGTGGTCAACACCAAGAACAAGATCATCACCAGCCTCGTCGCCCAGCTGCTCGACGGACCGGCGGCGCTGCGCCGTTACATCATCGAGAAGTTCGTTGTCGAGGGCTTCACCTTCGAGCAGGTCATGAACGACGACGAGGCGCTCGAAGCCTTCGTGCGCAAGGCAGCGATCGGCGTATGGCATGCCTCCTGTACCTGCCGCATGGGCCGGCCCGACGATCCGATGTCGGTCGTCGACACCCAGGGCCGCGTCAAGGGCGTGCAGGGCCTGCGCATCGTCGATGCCTCGATCTTCCCCGTGGTGCCGTGCGCCAACACCAACTTCCCGACACTGATGTCGGCCGAGAAGATCTCGGCGGCAATGACGGCGTAAAGGAGACCAGCATGTCGGTAGTCCTCGGAAGCGGCGAGCATCGTTATCGCGTGGTCGAGAACTGGGCCAAGCTACCCGACGGCTGGGAGTTCCGCGACGTCGCGGCGGTGGCGGTCGACAGCAAGGACCGCATCTACGTCTTCAATCGCGGCCAGCATCCGATGATGGTGTTCGACCGCGACGGCAACTTCCTGCGCTCGTGGGGAGAAGGCCTGTTCAACCGCGCCCACGGCATCCACATCGACAGCGACGACAATCTCTACTGCACCGACGACGGCGACCACACAGTCCGCAAGGTTACGACCGAGGGCAAGGTGCTGATGACCATCGGCGTGCCCAACCAGCCCGCGCCCTTCCTGAGCGGCAAGCCGTTCAACCGCTGCACCCATACCGCGCTGTCGCCCAAGGGCGAGATCTACGTGTCGGACGGCTACGGCAATTCCTGCGTCCACAAGTATTCGCCCGACGGCAAGCACCTGATGTGCTGGGGCACCACCGGCACCGATCCCGGCCAGTTCAACATCGCCCACAACATCGCCACCGACGACGATGGCTGGGTCTATGTCGCCGATCGAGAGAACCATCGCGTGCAGGTGTTCGACGGCAACGGCAAGTACGAGATGCAGTGGAACAACATGCACCGGCCTTGCGCGCTCTACTGCTGCGCCGGCGGCGGGAAGAATCCGCAATTCATCATCGGCGAGCTGGGGCCGGGCATGCCGGTCAACAGCAAGCACACCAACATCGGTCCCCGCCTCGCCATCGTCGACAAGAAGGGCGGCCTCATAGCCCGGCTGGGCGGCGAGCACGGCCCTGGCCAGGAGACCGGCAAGTTCCTGTCGCCGCACGGCCTCGCCGTCGACAGCAAGGGCGCCATCTATGTCGGCGAGGTGAGCTACACGAACTGGGGCGGGACCCATCCCGGCGTGCCGGTGCCGAAATACCTGCGGTCGTTGCAGAAGCTGGAGAAGGTCAACTAGTGGAGAAGCAGGATCGCCTGCACCTGATCGGCAGCATCCCGCTCGACAGCAGCGAGGAGGTGTTCCGCCGGCTCGCCGACGCGCTCGGGCCGTTCCTGCGCTGCATGCCCGACGGCGAGACCGGCGAGCGCTCGCGCTGGGTCTACTTCCAGCGCCAGATGCTGCTCGACCATCCGGCGATGGAGATCGATCCCACCGTGCCGCCCTACAAGTTCATCCAGTGGGACGGCAAGGTCGTGCGCGAGATCGAGCAGGTCCGGTTCAAGCCCGGAGTCGATCCGGCGACGGTCAGCTTTGAGACCGGCTACGACAAGGCCGCACTGGCCTCCTGGGATGTCTTCCGGAAACTGCGCGCCACAGGCGCGATCCCCGGGCACGTGCGCTTCCAGGTCTCCCTGCCGACGCCGCAGGCCAGCGGCTACCTCTATGTCAGCGGGCCGGCGCGCGAGACCTACTTCGGGGTCTACGAGCGCGCGCTGAAGTCGGCGCTGGCCAACATCGTGAAGGCGATCCCGGCGGCCGATCTCTCGATCCAGTGGGATGTCTGCCAGGAGGTGCTGGCCTTCGAGAACTACTTCAAGGACCGGCCAGCGCACTACAAGAAGCAGATCTTCGACATGCTGGGCCGCCTGGGCGATGCCGTGCCGGCCGGCGTCGAGATGGGCTATCACCTGTGCTACGGCTCGCCGCGCGACGAGCACCTCGTGCAACCCAAGGACGCAGGCATCCTGGTCGAGATGATGAACGGCGTTGTCTCGGCGACCAGGCGGCAGATCGATTTCATCCATATCCCCGTCCCCAGGGATCGTACCGACGATGCTTTCTATGCGCCGTTGAAGGACTTCAAGCGGCCGAAAGGCACCAAGCTCTATCTCGGGCTGCTACACCACGACGATGACGCGGGCGATCGCACGCGCGTCGCGGTGGCGAAGCGCCACGTTTCGGATTTCGGCCTGTCGGCCGAGTGCGGCTGGGGCCGCACGGAGCCCGGGCGCCTGCCCGGTCTCCTCAAGGGTCATCGTATCGCTGCGGAGGCACTCTGATGGTTGAACGCGTACTCGTGGTCGGTCCCAAGGATACGATCTCCATGGTCGACGACCTCGCGCCGAAAGGCTTCGAGATCGTGAAAGCCCTGCACAATTCGCCGGAGATGAAGGCGGCCCTGCCGGACACGACCTACTTCGTGGGCTTCGTGCAGCAGTACGTCACGCCGCAGCTCTTCAAGGACTCGCCCAAGCTCAAGCTGATCCAGATGCTGAGCGCCGGCTACGACCGCGCCGACCTCGCCGCCGCGCGCAAGAGCGGCATCCCGCTCTGCAACAACGGCGGCGCCAACTCGGTCGCCGTCTCCGAGCACGCCCTGCTGCTGATGCTGGCGGTGTCGCGCCGGCTGATTACCCAGCACAGCAACGTCACGGCCGGCCGCTGGCACGGCAACGCCCCGCCCACCGTCCACCAGGTGCGTGAAAAGGTCCTGGGCATCATCGGGCTCGGCACCATCGGCAAGAAGGTGGCGCGGCTCGCGCAGGCCTTCGGCATGGTCGTGCATTACTACGACATCAAGCGACTGAAGGAGGAGGAAGAGGATGCGCTCCACGTGCGCTTCCGCCTGCTGCCCGAGATCCTGAGGCACTCCGACATCATCTCGCTGCACGTGCCGCTCAACGCCTCGACCCAGGGCATGATCGGCGCCCAGGAACTCGCGGTGATGAAGAAGTCGGCCATCATCGTGAACACCTCGCGCGGGCCGGTGATCGACGAGAAGGCGATGACGGCGGCCCTCTCCGCCGGCAAGCTGTTCGGCGCCGGCCTCGACGTGTTCGACGAGGAGCCGACGCCGCCCGACAACCCGCTGCTCAAGCTCGACAATGTCGTGCTGACGGCCCATCTCGCCGGCCCGACCTACGAAAGCAACATTACCCGCCTGCGCAACGGCTTCGACAACGTGCAGCGGGTGGCGCGCGGCGAACCGGCGCTCTGGGTCGTGCCAGAGCTGCTCGAGTAAGTCCTCAAGCCGGCTGGGCGTTGAGCGGCACCCTGAAAGTCTCCCTGAAGGAGAGCAGAGCCAGCAACGAAACGGCGGCGGCGGCCATGATCATGAAGGCCGGGCTGTAGTCGTTGGCGGTGCGCTGGACGAGCCAGGTCGCGACCAGCGGCGTCAATCCGCCGGCGATGCCTGTCGTGACGTTGAAGCCGAGCGCGATCGCCGTGCAGCGCACGCTGGCCGGCGCCGCCTCAGCCATCAGCGCCGGCTGGCAGCCGATGAAGGCGCCGACGGCGAGCACGAATCCCAGCTGCCCGAGAAGGTCCATCGCCGGATCGGGGCTGTGCATCAGCCAGAACAGCGGCCAGGCCGCGACGATGGCAAAAGCCGCAGCTGCCATCATCACCGGCCTGCGCCCGATGCGGTCGGACAGCCATCCCATCGCGACCAACAGCGGCAACAGCAGGGCCATGCTGACGGTGTTGATGCCGAGGGCGGTTGCCGGCGCCACGCCGTCGACGAGCTGCAGCCAGCTCACCAGGTAGACGAACATCACGTAGAAGCCGACCGAGTTGAAGACAGACAAGGCGGCGAGCCGCAGCAGCAGGGCGCGATGGTTGCGCACCACCTCGACCAGCGGCGAACGCGTCGCCTTGCCGGCTCGCGGCGGCTCCTGCAAGCCGTGGCGCAGGAACACGCCCGCCAGGCCGACCACGAGGCCGAGCAGGAAGGGGATGCGCCAGCCCCAGCTCTCGAGAGCCTGCTGCGACATCACCGAGGCGAGCGCGATGCCGGTCGCCGAGCCGGCCAGGATGCCGCCGACCGCGCCGCAGCAGGTCACCGCGCCGATCAGGCCGCGGCTGCCGGGCTTGGCCTGTTCGACCATGAAGACGATGGAGGTGGTGTATTCGCCGCCGACCGACAGGCCCTGGCTCATGCGCAGCAGCGTGAGCAGGATGGGCGCGGCGACGCCCAGCGTCGCGTAGCCCGGCAGCACGCCGACCAGGAAAGTCGGGACGGCCATCGCCACCACCGAGAAGGTGAGCGCGGCGCGCCGGCCCAGGCGATCGCCGATATGGCCGACCAGCGCACCGCCCACCGGCCGCATGAGAAAGCCGACGGCGAAGATGCCGAATGCCGCCAGCACCTGCGCCACCGGCTCCTGGCTGGGGAAGAAGGTGCGGCCGATGGCGGCGGCGAAGTAGCCATAGACCGCGAAATCGTACCATTCGAGCACGTTGCCGATGGCGCCGGCGGCGATGATGCGGGAGGCGCTGGGGTTGACCATCGATCCCACTAGTGCGTCTTGAAGACATAGTGCACGCCGAGATGGATGACCTCGGCAAAGATGGTGCCGGCCAGCAGCCAGAAGACGTAGCGCTTGGCGTTGGGCGACATCGTGAAATTGGCGCCGAGCACTCCGCCCACGATGCTGCCGACGCCGGTCAGCGCCGCCATCGTCCAGTCGATCTCGGCGTGATAGATGAAGAGGCCCATCGACACCAGGGTCGAGGCCACGAGGACCGCGCTCTTCACCGCGGTGGCCGGCACCAGCGAAAAGCCGACGCCGAGCGTCAGCACCAGCAGGAGGTAGGTGGCGCCGTCGAGCACGATGAAGCCCAGCCACACGCCGACACCGAAGAACAACGCGATCTGCAGCGGGCCGAAGCGCAGCGGGCGCTCGTCGGCGTGCTGGATCGCTTCCTTGACCTTGGTGAAAAGCAGCACCAGCGCCAGCAGGATGGCGCCGGTGATGATCAGGCCGACGTCCCGCCTGGGGACCATCTCGATCAGCCGGGCGCCGACGATGGCGCCGATCGACGTCGGGATGCTGACCTTGATCACGATCCCCCAGGGCACTGCCTTCCTGGTGTGGAACTTCCAGGTCGCCGAGATCGAGCCCAGCAGCAGCGGCACGCGATTGGTGGCGTTGGCGGTGATGGGATCGAGGCCGATCGCCATCAACGCCGGCAGCGACACCGCCGAACCCGACGACGCCACCGTATTGAGGAAGCCGCAGGCCACACCCGCGACAAGGGCGAGCGCGAGGCTCCATAACTCGTATCCCAGCATTTGAGCATCCCCCGCCGCGTACGCTAGACCGCCTTGAAGACATAATGCCAGATGAGCTGCAGCAGCTCGGCCGAAATGGCGATCAGCAGCAGCACGAAGACATAGCGCTTGGCGCCGGCCGACAGCGACAGGCGCGCACCCATCACGCCGCCGCCGATGCTGCCCACGCTCAAGACGCCGCCCAACATCCAGTCGATGTCGCCGTGCGCGGCGAAGACCAGCATGGAGACCAGCGTGACCGGCACCAGGGCGGCCGCACGCACGGCGTTGGCGCGCGGCAGGTCGAAGCCCACCATCAAGGTAAGGATCAGGAGCATGCAGGTGGCGCCGCCCAGCACGATGAAGCCGAGCCAGACGCCGGCGCCGAAGAACAGCGCGAGCTCGCGCAGTCCCAGATGGACCTCCTGGTTCTGCGCCTGCTCGATCGCCTTCTTGATGTTCTTGAACAGCAGCAGCATCGCGATCAGCACTGCCGCCGTCACCACCATGCCCATGTCGCGGCGCGGCACGAGCTCGGCGATGAACGCGCCGATCAGGCTGCCGATCGTGGTCGGCAGCGCGATGCGAAAGGCGAGCCGCCACGGCAACGCCTTGCGCCGGGCGAAGTCCAAGGCGCCCGAGAGCGCGCCGACCAGCACGGGCAGGCGGTTGGTGGCGTTGGCCGTAGCCGCATCGAGGCCGAGGAAGATCATGATCGGCAAGGTCACCACCGAGCCGGACGACGCCGCGGTATTGAGGAAGCCGCAGGCAAAGCCCGCCCCCAGAGCGAGCAGCAGGTCGACGGGAGCGTAGCCCAGCAGCATCGCCTGCCCTTCAGCGCCGGTCGGAACGCGTTGACTCGTCGATGCCGACCGGCGAGGAGGTCGCCGCCGACGGCGCATGCGGTGCGCGGCCGGCCAGCCGCTCCGAGCGCTCGAACAGCACCTCGTAGATCGGCCGGCCGCCCAGCGCCTGCGAGACGACATGGGCCGTCACGCACGTCACCATGAGCGGCAGGATCAGCTCGAAGGCGCCGGTCAGCTCGACCACCAGCACGACGCCGACCAGCGGCGCGCGGATGGTCGACGAGAACAGCCCGCCCATCGCCGCCACGGCGAAGGCCGCCCCGGTCAGCGGCGGCACGGCGAGCGGCGAATGGACCAGCGCCGCCTCGATCAGCAGGCCGAAGAACAGCCCGACGGTGGTGGCGAGCGCCAGCATGGGCGAGAAGATGCCGGCGGGCACGCCGGCCGGATAGCTCGCCATGGTGCCGACGAAGCGTACGACGGCGATCAGCAGCAGGGTCTGCATCGGCAGGTTGGCCAGCGGCAGGTCGGAGATCAGGGCCTCGCCGCCGCTGACTGCCATCGGCAGGACGAAGGCCAGCACGCCGACCGCGGCGCCGACGATGACGGCATAGAGGAACGGCACGCGCGCGAACGCCCTGGCGCGCCAGTCGAGCGCCACGATCAAGGTCTTGTTGAAGGCCACGCCCACCGCGCCGAGGACGGTGCCCAGCAACATGAAGGTCGGCAGCAGGATCAGCGGCATGGCGTCGGTGTCGATGCGCAGTTGCGGCGCGGCGCCACCGACCAGCTCCATGCCGAAGGCGCTGCCGGCGGAAGCGACGATCACAGCGACATAGGAGCGGAAGGTGTAGCGGAACTGCTTGCGCGTCTCCTCGATGACGAACAGCACGGCGGCGAGTGGCGCATTGAAGGCCGCCGCCAGCCCGGCCGCTGCGCCGGCGGCAAGCAGCGCGTGCATGTCCATCTTGTCGAGCCGCAGCCACTCGGCCAGTGCAGCGCCAATCGACGCGCCGATATGGATCGTCGGCCCTTCGCGGCCGCCGACCAGCCCCGTGGAGAGAGCGAACACGCCGCCCACGAACTTCACCGGCAGCACCCGCCGCCAGCGCACCTCGCGCGCGCCTTCCATCGCACCCTCGACCTCCGGTACGCCGCTGCCCGCGGCCTCGGGCGCGAGATAGCGGGTCAGCAGGAAGGCAAGCGTGACGCCAAGGGCGGCGACACCGGCGCCGGCGGCGATGGTGAGCGGGCCCGCGCCCATCTGGTCGACCAGCCAGTCCGGCCAGCGCAGCAGACGGTTGACGGCAAGATGAAAGGCCGCGCCGACGACGCCCGTGGCCAGGCCACAGGCGCCGGCGATCCAGTAGAAAGGTCCATCGGTGATCCGGCGATGCCCGCCGTCGGCACTCACGCCAGCAACCCGAGCATCATCAGGCGACGTTCTTCTTGAAGAAGGCGATGGTGCGCTCCCACGACTGTTTGGCCGCCGCCTCCTGGTAGCGCGGCGTCGAGTTGTTGTGGAAGCCGTGCTGGGTGCCCGGATAGATGTAGACCTCGTAGGGCACCTTCGCCGCCTTCAGGGCCGCCTCGTAGGCCGGCCACATGGCGTTGATGCGCTCGTCGTTCTCGGCGTACTGGATCATCAGCGGTGCCTTGATCGAGGGCACCGATGCGGTGTCCGCGGCCGCCCCGTAGTACGGCACCGCCGCCTGCAGGTCGGCGCCGAGCGTCGCCGCCAGGAAGTTCGTGGTGCCACCGCCCCAGCAGAAGCCGGTGGCGCCGAGCTTGCCGTTGGAAAGCTCGTGCGCCTTCAGGTAGCGCGCGCTGTTCACCATGTCGGTGCGCAGCTTGGGCTGGTCGAGCTTGGCCTGCAGCGTGCGGCCGTCATCGTCGTTGCCGGGATAACCGCCGACCGGGAACAGGCCGTCCGGCGCCAGCGCCAGGAAGCCCGCGACGGCGACGCGGCGCGCCACGTCCTCGATGTAGGGATTGAGGCCGCGATTCTCGTGGATCACCAGGACAGTGGGGAACGGCCCGTTGCCCGCCGGCTGCACCAGGTAGCCGCGCATCTGGCCCGAGCTGCCGCCCGGCGACGGATAGGCGACGTAGCGCGCCTTGATGCGCTCGTCGGTGAAGGAGATGGTCTGCGCCCGCGCATATTGCGGCAGCAGCGCCTGCGCCATCGCCAGGCCGCCGACCACGACCGCCGCGGATCGTGACAGGAAGGCGCGGCGGTCGATACGGCCGTGGCAGTATTCGTCGTAGAGATCGAAGACGCGCTGATCGATCCAGCCCTGCGTGACGGGCTGCAATTGCGGTCTTTCCAGTTCCCCTGCCGTATCCGTCATCGCGCTCTCCCTTGTTATGGCCATACGCTACCCTGCAGGCGCCTAGGAGGCCAACCCGATACGGCCGCGGAACGCGTCGTCGCGCATCGAGGCGTCCTGGCCGATCAGGTCGTCGCTCGCGGTGGTGCAGAGGTGGACCAGCCCGCGCACCGCGTGCTCGACCGGCGAAAGGTTGGCGCGCGGGATCTGGCTGATCATGTTCATGCCCGAGGCGCGGATCTTGACCTGCATCTCGGTGTCGATCGTGCCCGGCGAGAAGCCGAAGACGCGGATGCCCTTGCCTTTCGTCTCGAGCTCGATGGAGCGGGTCAGCATGGCGAGCCCGGCCTTGCCCGCGCAGTAGGCACCCCAACCTTCCAATGGCCGGTAGGCGGCGCCCGAAGAGACATTGACGATCGTGCCGCCACCCTTGGCCAGCATCCCGGGCAGCACCGCGCGCACGACATTGTAGGCGCCGACAAGATTGATCGTGATGTTGTCCGCCCAGACCTTGGGGTCGGACGTCGCAATTTCGGAGATCGGCTCGATCACGCCGGCATTGTTGACCAGGATGTCGAGTCCGCCCAGCCGCGCCTTGGTGGCGGCGACGAGCTTCTCGACGGCGGCGTAGTCCGACACATCGCAGGCCATGGCTTCGGCACGGCCGCCCTTGCCCGCGATGTCGCGCGCCACGTTCGCGACCAGGGCGCTATCGCGCGCCACGAGCATGACCGCCGCGCCGGCTGCGGCGAGCGCGCGCGCCGCCCCCTCGCCCAAGCCTCGGCTGGCCCCCGTGACGAGCACAACCCTCCCGTTCAATTCACTGGACACGAGACCTCCTGCACCAAGAAGATCAGAGCAATAACACTGCCTTTCAGCCAGGGGAAACCGCGTAATGCTTCTTGACCGATACGGCCTGCCGCTCAGCACCACGTCGACCGCCGCGCGCGACGCTTACGTCGCCGGCGTCGACTGCCTGCTGTCGGCGGCGCACGGCGACCTGGCGCACCTGGCGCGCGCCGTCGAGGCCGATCCCGATTTCGCCTTGGCCCATGTCGCCCTCGCCCGCGCCCGCTTCCTGATGGCCGACGTTCCCGGCGCGCGGCAGTCGGCGGCACGCGCCCGCGAGCTCGCCCTGAAGCTGACGCCGCGCGAGCAAAGCCATGTCGACGCGCTCTGCCTTGCCCTGGAAGGCAAGCCCGTCGAATCGCTGGCCGCCACGCGCGCTCACCTCGCCCAGCATCCGCGCGATGCCATGGTCGCCTCCCCCGCCACCGGCGTGTTCGGCCTCATAGGCTTCAGCGGCCGCCAGGGCCGCGAGCCCGAGCAGGTCGAGTTCCTCGAGGCGTTGAAGCCGCATCTCGCCGACGACTGGTGGTTCCAGGGCGTCTATGCCTTCGCGCTGGAGGAGTCCGGCCGGCTCGACGAGGCGTTCGACCTGATCGAGCGCAGCATGGCCGAAAACCCGAAGAACGCCCACGGCGCCCACATCAAGGCTCATGTCCTCTACGAGCAGGGTGAGGATCGCGCGGCCCTCGACTATCTCGACACCTGGCTGCCGACCTACCCACGCGAGGGGCTGATGCACTGCCACATCTCCTGGCACGTGGCGCTGTTCGCCCTGATGCTGGGCGATAGCGACCGCGCCTGGCAGGTCTACCAGGCACAGGTCCATCCCGGCGGCGCCTGGGGTCCGGCGCTCAATGTCGCCACCGACGCGGCGGCCTTCCTGTGGCGTGCCGAGCTGGCCGGCCACGGCCGCAAGCCGTCATTGTGGAACGAGGTCCACGCCTACGGCCAGAAATCCTTTCCCAAGCCTGGCATCGCCTTCGTCGACGTGCACCGCGCGCTCGCCTCGGTCGCCGCCGGCGATCGCGAGGGCATCGCGGCCTACGTCGCCGAGCTCGAACAGCGCGCCGCCTCCGGCCGCTCGCCGGCGGGCGACGTGGTGCCACGGCTGGCCAACGGCCTTGCCGCCTATGGCGACGGCGACTGGGCGAAGTCCATTGCCGTGCTCGAGCCGGCGCTGGCCGAGACGGTGCGCATCGGCGGCAGCCGCGCCCAGCGCGACCTGATCGAGAACACGCTGATCGCTGCCTATCTCAAGGCCGGCCGCGACGCCGACGCCCGCCGGCTCCTGCAAGGGCACACCGACCGGCGGCCCTCGGTTCCGGTCGCCGGCCTGCCTGCGTGACCACGGCGGCACATCCCGCTCGACGCAGCGTCAGGGCCATTCCCCTGCCGCTGTGGGTGGTGTTCGGCGCGGTCGCCGGCATCGTCGCCGGCGTGGTGTTCGGGGAGCGAACGAGCGTCCTGCAGCCGCTCGGCTCGGCCTATGCGATGATGCTGCAGATCGCGGTCTATCCCTATCTGCTCTGCGCCCTGATCTACGGCCTCGGACGGCTGACGCCGGCCGAGGCGAAGCGGCTGTTCGGCGCGGGCTGGGGCGTCTACCTCTTCATGTGGTGCGTGACACTTGTCGGCATCTGGCTGCTGGCGCGCGTTATTCCGCCGACGCCCGACCCCAGCGTGTTGACGGCGGCCGCCGTTCACCAGGATGCCGATTTCCTGAAAATGCTGATTCCGGCGAACCTGATCGACGCCGTTGGCCGGGACTACGTGCCGGCGGTCGCCGTGTTCGCCATCGTCTATGGCATCGCAATCCAGAGGATCGAGCGCAAGTCGGCGCTGTTCGAGGTCCTCGAAGCCATCCAGGTCGCAAGCGTCACGCTATGGGGCTGGATCGTCCGCTTCGCCCCGATCGGCGTGTTCGCCCTGTTCGCCGCCGCCGCCGGCACGATCGAGCCGTCGCGGCTGAGCGGACTCCTGCTCTACGTCGCCCTGTTCCTGATCGGCACCCTGCTGCTTGCCTTCGTCGTGCTGCCGCTGGTGATGGCGTCCCTCGTGCCGACCGGATACCGCGAGATCGTGAAGGAGCTGCGGCCGGCGCTGGTGATCGCCGTCGTCACCACCCTGTCCGTCGTGGCCCTGCCGTTCATCCAGCGCGCGGCCGAGCGCATCGCCGACGCGGCCGGCTGCCCGGACAACGAGGAGCGCAGCAACGTGATCAAGGCCGTGCTGGCGCTGAGCTACGTGCTGGCCCAGCTCGGCAACTACTTCCTCTATCTGCTGATGCTCTACGCGGCGTACGAGTACAAGGAGCCGCTCTCGGCGACGGAACAGCTGTTGCTGCCGGTGTGGTCGCTGCTGTCGGGCATGGGCTCGCCGACCGCCATCGTCGACGGCGTGATCTTCATCGGCCGCTGGCTGCACCTGCCGGCGGAGCTGACCGACCTGTTCCTCGAGACCTGGACCGTGACGCGATACGGCCAGGTGGTCCTGTCGGTGGTGGGCTTCGGCTTCGCCACGACGCTTGTTCCCCTGATCTATTTCCGCAAGGTGCGGCTGCGTCCCCATCGTGCGGCGGTCGCCGCGACGGTGATGGTTGCGGGATTCGGCGTTGCGATTGCGGGAGGGCTGGCGCTGCGCCCGTTCCTGCTGCAGCCGGCCAGCAACGGGCTTCATGCCCTCACCATCGATCCAAGTCTCGCAAAGGGGCTCCACGTCACCGTGATCAAGCCGCCGGCAACGGCGCAAAACTCGGTCTCGCCCAACGCCGACCCGACATTGGCGGCGATCCGGGCAAGCGGCGTCCTGCGTGTCGGCTACAACGGCGACGTGCCGCCCTTCAGCTATTGGAACGGCCGCGGCGAGCTCGTCGGCTTCGACATCTCCTTCGCCTATGAACTGGCACGCGATCTGGGCGTCAAGCTCGAGTTCGTTCCGTACGTCTGGTCCGATCTGGAACGGGACCTGCAGGAATGGCGCATCCATGTCGCCATGTCGGGCATCTACGAAACCGACGAACGGCTGCGGACGCTGGCGCTTTCGCACTCCTACTATCAAAGCCCGCTTGCCATGATCGTACGCTCGGAGCGGGCGCGCGACTTTCTCGACCACGGCGAGATCGCCGCGATGCCCGGCCTCAGGCTCGCGGTCAGGGACGGCCCGGTGCTGGTGTCGATGGTGCACCGCCTCTTCCCCAAGGCCAGCGTCACGGTGCTGCGCGGCGCTTTCCAGCACATTGGGATCCTAAGCTTAGAATTCCACGTGGACAAGTTGTCGCGG
>JADMIO011609054.1_pt1 | contig 39037 bp, 39 predicted proteins | sample 8958161 | NCBI WGS metagenome assembly JADMIO01 (sample SAMN16585339, study PRJNA669376) | soil metagenome | isolation source: Crop rotation soil | place: USA: Cullars Rotation, Alabama | collected 2011 | reverse complement strand
GGCGAGCCGCGACCTCGCCGGCGAGGGCTTCGACGCGGTCGCGGTCATCCGCGCGGTCGGGTCGCTCATCGACGGCGGCGGCGGGGGGCGGCCGGACCTGGCGCAGGCGGGCGGCCGTGATGCCAGCCGCCTCGACGATGCGCTCCGCGAAGCGACGCGGCTCACCCTCGAGACGCTCGCGCGCCTCGAGGCCGGCTGAGCCTCGGCGGCTCGGGCACCGTGCAGGACCTCATCGGTCGCGTCGCCGGGCGCATGCGCGGCACGGGCGCCGGTCGCGCCGGACGCCCCCGGCCGCTGGCGATCACGGCGCTCGACATCGGCACCGAGTTCGCGAAGGTGCTCGTCGTGACCGCCGAGCAGCGTCCCGATGGCGGGCTCGACGCCGTCGTGCGGGGCAGCGGGCGGCGCCGGCAGGGCCTGGCGCACATGCAATCGGGCACGGTCAGCGACATCGACGCGGTGGTTGCCAACTGCGCCGCCGCGCTCGCGGAGGCGGCCTCGATGGCCGGCCGGCGCCCCGGACCGGCCGTGATCGGCATCGCCGGCGAGCTCGTGAAGGGCACGACCGCGACGGTCGTCTCGCGGCGCGAGGACCCGCGCGCGCCGATGAGCGAGGCGGAGCTGGCCGGGATCGTCGAGCGCGCCCAGGAGTCGGCGCTCGCCGACGCGGAGGGCCAGATCGCGTGGGAGGCGGGCGTGCCGCGCCTCGACGTGCGGCTCGTCCACGCCGCCATCACCGAGATCAAGATCGACGGCTACCCGGTGAGCAACCCGATCGGCTTCACCGGCGCGCAGGTCGAGCTCGCGCTGTTCAACGCGTTCGCGCCGATGGTGCACCTCGGTGCGCTCCAGTCGATCGCCGCCGCGCTGAAGCTCGAGCTGCTCGGCGTCATCGCCGAGCCCTACGCGGTGGCGACGTGCCTGGACCCTGGAGAGCTCGGCGACGCCGGCGCGATCTTCATCGATGTCGGGGGTGGGACGACCGATGTCGCGCTGGTCCGGCGCGGCGGGGTGGCGGGCACGAAGATGCTCGCCCTCGGCGGCCGAGCATTCACGAAGGGCCTCGCCGATCGGTTCGACCTCGGCTTCGCCCGTGCCGAGGCGGTGAAGATCGCGCTCGCCGACGGGGCCGAACCCCCCGAGCCGATCGACGTCGACGCGGCGCGCGAGGCGCTCGCGACCGATGCCGCGGTGTGGCGACGTGGGGTGGCGCTCATGATCGAGGACCTCGCCGCCGCGGAGCTGCTCCCGGGCCGGATCTATGTCTGCGGCGGCGGCGCGCGGCTGCCGCAGGTGCACGAGGCGCTCGCCGACGACGCGTGGTGGCGAGAGTTGCCCTTCGCCCGCCGCCCGGCCGTGCGTCGCCTCGAGCCCGGCGAAATCCCCGGCATCCGCGACGCGACCGGCGAGTTGACGACGGAGCAGGACGTCACGCCGATCGCGCTGGCCCACCAGGCGCTCATCCTCGATGTGCAGACGAACGCCGCCGAGCGCGCCATGCGACGGGCGGTACGGAGCCTCGACCTGTGAGCGACGACACGAGCCTCATCTACCTCGAGCCGGACGACGAGATCACCACCGTCGTGCGCCGCCTGCGCGAGACCGATGCGCCGCGCGTCATCCTCGTCGCCCCGGGCCGCACGAAGGCAACCACCTCGGCGGTGGGACTGCGCCTCGTCGGGGCCCTGGCGCGCGACGAGCGGCGCGAGATCGTGCTCGTCGGCGACGCGGCCGCGCGCTCCCTCGCCGCCGAGGCGGGGATCGCGGCGGTTGCATCGGTTGCCGAGGCCCGCTCGCTCGCCGTCGGGGCGATGCCCGCGTCCGCGGGCACGGCCCCCGAGCGCGCGCGGATCTCCGTCGTGCGTGGCGAGCGGCGCCCGGTGGCGCCCGTCCCGCAGCCCGCAGAGCCGGCCGCCCGGCCGCAGGTCGACCGCTTCGACGAAACGCGGCCGGTGCCGGTCGCGGCACCGGCGATCGCGCCACCGCGCGCCAGGCCGCGGACCGCCGCGCGGCGCCGCCCCGAGGCGCGACGCCTGCCCGGTGCCGCGGTCGCCGCGCTCCTGCTGCTCGTCCTGCTCGGCGGCGTGGCGGGAGCCGCCGTCGTCCTGCCCGGGGCGACGGTGCGCGTCGTGCCCGCCGCGCAGGCGATCGGTCCGTTCAGCTACGACGTGGCGCTCCCCGTCGCCGGGACGGAGCAGGGGACGCTCACCGCCTCTGCCGACGGGACCGCCACGGGCGAGGACGTGCAGCTCGTCGCCGCCACCGGGACTGTCACGTTCCTGAACTACACCTACGTGGTCGTGGAGGTGCCGCAGGGCACGAAGGTGTCCGCCGCCGGCGGCACGGTCGTCTTCACGACCACCGAGCGGATCCTCGTGCCGGCCGGCGACCAGCCGAATCCGTTCGGGCCGATCGTGCCGGGGGAGGGGAGCGTGGGCATCGTGGCGGCGGAGGCGGGCACGGGCGGCAACGTCCCTGCCGAGGCGATCGACTCGGTCGAGCGGCGGATCGACTCGCGGCTCAAGGGCTTCCCGAGCCAGACCGGGCGGCGCGTCATCAACCCCGACGCGACGGCCGGCGGGGCGGAGAACCACCGCACCAAGGTCGAGCAGGCCGATGTCGACGCCGTGGTGAAGGCGGTGCGCGCGGATCTCGCCGCCCAGCTCGCCCGCGTCATCGCCGCCGATCCGACGCGTCTCTATCCGGCAGCAGCGGCGTCCGAGCCGCAGGTCACCGTCCCCGGTGACCTCGTCGGGGCGGTGGACACGCCGACGTTCACGCTCCAGGGCACGCTCGCCTACGCTCAGCCATACGTCGCGCAGGCGGACGCGGTCGCGGCGGCGCGCGCCAGGCTCGACGCCGATCCCGGCGCAGTGCCGGCGGGGATGGATGTCCTGCCCGATTCGGTCCAGGTCACGCTCGGCAACGGGACGGTCGACGGATCGACGATCACCGTCGCTGCCACCGTGACCGCCGCCGCGGCGGCCCGTCTGGACGCCGACCGCGTCCGCGACCTCGTCGCCAACCGGAGCCTCGAGGCGGCGCGGGCAGCGCTCGCATCGCTCGGCACCGCCTCGGTGGAGCTGTGGCCCGGGTGGGTCAACGAGGTGACGGGCGTGCGGTGGCGAATCGACGTGAAGCTGCAGTCGGCGGTCGCGCCGCAGCCCAGCGGCTCGCCCGACGCGCCGAGCCCCAGCTCCGCACCGTGACGCGGATCATCGGCATCGATCACGGCCTGCGGCGCATCGGGATCGCGGTGGGGGACACGGAGACCGGGATGGCGTTCGCGCGCGGCGCCGTCCGGATGCGGAGTCGATCGGCGGCCGTCGCGGAGCTGGTCGCGCTCGCGAGCGTCGAGGGCGCTGATCGGTTTGTGCTGGGCCTGCCGCTCCACGCGGACGGGACCGAAGGTGAGCAGGTCGCTCGTGCACGCGACTTCGGCCTGGCGCTGGCGCAGGCATCGAATCTGCCGGTGTCGCTCGTCGACGAGCGGCTCACGAGCTGGGAGGCGGGCGAGGCACTGGCAGCCGCGGGGCGACGGCCATCCCGCCGCTCCGGCGAGCTGGACGCCGCGGCCGCCCGCCTGATCCTGCAACAATATCTCGACGACCTGGCCGGCAGGGGGCACGCCGGGAGCGACCCGTCGACCCACCCTGAGGAGCCTGCATGAGCCGTCGGATGCCCCGTCGCGAGCTGGAAGAGCGACGCAACGCCCGCATGCGCGAGCTGCGCGACCAGCGCGAGTCGCCGATCCGCCGGCGCCGCCGCCTCCAGCCGGTCGTCCTCCTCGCCTGGTTCGCCGGCGTCATCGCCGTGCTCGCCTTCCTCATCTTCGTCGGCTTCCTCGCCTTCGCGCCGCGGCTCATGTCATGGGTGGAGTCGCACCCGGGCGCAATCGACAACGGCCTTGTCCACGACTTCGTCAGCTGGTACCAGCCGTCCGCGCTCGAGGACACGCCGGCGAGCGACCAGCGCAAGCGCGTCACGGTCGTCATCGCCAGCGGGATGACCGATGCCGCGATCGGCGACCTGCTCACCCAGCAGGGCCTGGTTCGCAGCCCGCTCGCGTTCCAATGGGCCGTGAAGTCGGCGAACCGCACCGGGACGCTCGCCTTCGGCACGTATGACCTGTCGCCGACCATGAGGCCGTCCGAGATCGTGGCCACGCTGCGCGGGCAGGCGTTCGAGCAGACGGCAGTGACGATTCGCGAGGGGCTGCGGCTCGAGGAGATCGTGGCCACCTTTGCGGCCAGCGACATGACGATGAACATCGGCGAGTTCGCGAAGATCGTGAAGGACCCGCCGGCGGATCTGCTGAACGAGTTCGACTTCCTCAACAACCTGCCGAAGGGGCGCTCGCTCGAGGGCTACCTCGCGCCGAACACGTACGAGTTCAAGGTCAACGAGGCGCCGCTCGAGGTCGTCCGCAAGCTGCTCACCGCGTTCGGCACCACGACGCTGCCGAAGCCAGTGCGCGACGGGATCAAGGCCCAGGGCCTGACGATCGACCAGGCGGTGATCATCGCCAGCATCGTCGAGCGCGAAGCGGTGAAGGAGGATGAGCGGCCGCTCATCGCGGCGGTCTACATCAACCGCTTCCTCAACCCGAACAACGGGGAGACCAACGGGTTGCTGAACGCGGACCCCACGCTCCAGTACGGCCTCGCCACCGCCGAGCACGGAGCGTCGCCGCTCAGCGACTGGGGCACGATCGAATGGTGGAAGCCGCTCGACGTGAGCGGCGGCGACGTGCAGCTGCCCGAGGCGCTCGCCGGCTACCAGACCTACCTCAACCCCGGCCTGCCGCCGACCCCGATCGCCGCGCCTCGCGCGTCCTCCCTCGCGGGCGTGGCGACGGCCGACCTGGGACAGGGATATCTCTACTTCGTGGCCGGCTGCCCTGGCGGCACCCGCGACGGCTCGCACTATTTTGCGAAGACCAATGCGCAGCAGGTCGCAAATACCGCCAAGGCCAGGACGGAATGCGGCGGCTGACGGCGGCTGGGAAGGGGAAACATACGCGGCTACCTTGGGTCGCACTGCTCGCGCTCGCGATCCTGCTTGCGATCGTGGCCATCATCGTGTTCTTGCCACCCGTCGTGCCGTTCTCGGGCGGCGGCGCCGCCTGAGCCCTGCCGCTGCCGTATCCTGACGGGCGCACCACCATCGGTCCTTCCGACAGGAGCAGCGATTGATCAGCACCGGCGACGTCAAGAAGGGCGTCATCATCGAGCTCGACGGGCAGCTCATGAAGGTCCTCGACTGGACGCATATCAAGATGGCGCGCGGTTCGGCCCAGGTCCGGATGAAGCTCCAGAACGTCCGGAAGGGCGACATCATCGAGCGCACCTTCCAGGCCGGCACGCGCTGGCCGCGCGCCCGCGTCGAGCAGCGCAAGGTCCAGTACCTCTACGCGGACGGCGCCACGTACCACTTCATGGACAACGAGACGTACGACCAGTTCGCGGTCAACGGCAGCCTGCTCGGTGACGACGCGCGCTTCCTGAAGGAGAACACCGACGTCTTCGTGACGAGCTACGAGGGCGAGATTCTCGGCGTCGACCTGCCGGTGACCGTCGATCTCCTCGTGACCCAGACCGACCCGGGGTTCGCCGGCGACACCGCCACCGGCGCGAAGAAGGCGGCCACCACCGAGACCGGCCTTGTCGTCCAGGTGCCACTGTTCGTCAGCGAGGGCGACACGCTGCGCGTCGACACCCGCACCGGCGAGTACGTCACCCGGGTCCAGTAAGGACCGCCGGAGGGACTGATGGCCGCCGAGCAGCCGACGCTCTGGGAAGGCCCCCGCGCGGCGCCGCGGATCCTGCGCGTCACCGATCTCAACCGCCGCATCCGTGGCCTCCTCGACGCGGACGCAACCCTCGCCGACGTGTGGGTGGAGGGCGAGGTGAGCCAGCCGTCGTTCCCGCCGTCGGGGCACTGCTTCTTCACCCTGAAGGACGGCACCTCCCAGGTGAAGGCAGTGCTGTTCCGCGAGGAGCTGGCCCGCGCCACCGTCCGCCCGGCACACGGGATGAACCTGATCTGCCACGGGCGGGTGCGGGCCTACGAGGCGCAGGGCGTCTACCAGCTGTACGTCGAGTCGGTCACCCCGGCCGGTGCCGGTGATCTCCACGCCCGGTACGAGCAGCTGCGCATCCGTCTCGCCGCCGAGGGCCTGTTCGACGAGCGGCTCAAGCGGCCGGTGCCGCGCTGGCCGCGGCGAATCGGCATCGTCACCTCGCCGGTCGGTGCCGTGTGGCGAGACATCGGCAACGTGCTGCGCCGCCGCTACCCGCTGGTGGAGGTCGTGCTGTCGCCGACCGTCGTGCAGGGCGCCACGGCGGCCACATCGGTCGTGCGCGCGCTGGAGCGCCTCTACGCGCGGCCCGGGCTCGACGTCGTCATCCTGGCCCGTGGCGGCGGCTCGCTGGAGGACCTGTGGCCATTCAACGACGAGCGGGTGGTGCGGGCCGTGCGCCGCTCGCCGGTGCCGATCATCGTGGGCGTCGGCCACGAGTCCGACGTGACGCTCGCCGACTTCGCCGCCGACCTCCGCGCGCCGACCCCGTCCGCCGCGGCGGAGCTGGCCGTCCCGGACGGCACGCAGCTGGCGACGATCCTCGCCCGCTTCCGCGAGCGTGCCACCACCGCGCTCGTCGCGCGGCTCGAGGAGCGGCGGCGCTTCGTGACCGCGGAGGGACGCGCCCTGGCGGCCGCCGCCCCGGACATCGGTGCCATGCGGCAGCGAACTGCCGACCTCGTCGACCGTTCGGCACGCGCGCTGGAGGGTCGGGTCACGCGCGACCGCGCGGCGCTCGACGGCCTGCGCGACGGGCTGCGCGCGCTCGGCCCGCAGGCGACGCTGGCCCGCGGCTACGCGATCGCGCAGCTCGCCGACGGCTCGATCGTCCGCGACGCACGGGGAGTCTCGGTGGGCGACCCGCTCACCGTGACCGTAGCCCGCGGTACGCTCTCGACCCGCGTCACCCAGACGCGCGACGAGGAGCCCGCATGACGATCGATCTCGACCAGCTCGCCCAGCTCGACGACGCGGCCCTCGCGGCGCGCCCGTTCGACGAGCTCGTGGCCGAGCTGCAGCGCATCGTCCAGTCGCTCGAGGCGGGCAGCGTCGGGCTGGAGGAGAGCATTCGGCTCTACCAGGCGGGGCTGCGCCTCCACGCCGCCTGCGAGACGCGGCTCCGCCAGGCGGAGCTCACGATCAGCGAGCTCGGCCGCCGGGCCGGTGGGGCGCAGCCGACCGAGGATCCCGGAGCGGGGTGACGGTGCGGATCCGTCGCGCGGCCATCGACGACGCGCCCGCCATCGCGGTCCTCACCGGACAGCTCGGCTACCCGGTCGACGCCGACGAGCAGGCCCGCCGCCTGGCGCTCGTGCTGGCGAGCGAGCGCGATGCGGTGTTCGTGGCGGTCGACCACGACGATCGCCCGGTGGGCTGGACCCACATCCAGCAGCGGCTCATGCTCGAGGGCTCCGACCAGGCGCTCATCGCCGGCCTCGTCGTCGACGAGGAGCATCGCTCGGCCGGCCTCGGGCTCGACCTGCTGGCCGCCGCCGAAGCGTGGGCCGCGGAGCGCGGCATGCGATCGGTCCGCGTCCTGTCGCGGGTCGAGCGCGAGCGGGCGCATCGGTTCTACATGCGCGAGGGTTATGCGCTCGTGAAGACGAGCCGCGCCTTCGACAAGCCGATCGGGTGAGACGGGGCACCGCCCGGATCGTTCTATACTCGACCGACCGCCGCCGCTCGGGAGTCCGCTCCAGCCTGTGCCGATCCTCGACACCCTGACCGATCCAGCGACCCTCCGCGGCCTGGACGACGCCGCGCTCGACCAGCTCGCCGCCGAGCTGCGCGAGAAGATGATTCGCACCGTCCATGACACCGGCGGTCACCTCGCCAGCTCTCTCGGTGCGGTCGAGCTCACGCTCGCGCTGCACCGGGTGATGGACTCGCCGCGCGACCGGATCGTGTGGGACACCGGGCATCAAGCGTACGCGCACAAGCTGCTCACCGGCCGCCTCGAGCGCTTCCACACCCTTCGCCAGCTGGAGGGCGTCGGCGGCTTCCCGCGCCGCTCGGAGTCGGATCACGACGTGATGGACGGCGGACACGCCGGCACCGGAGTGAGCATCGGTGTCGGGCTGGCGGCGGCCCGCGACCTCGCGCCGCGCGGCTCAGCCGCCCGCGAGCAGCGGATCGCGGTCTGCGTCGGCGACGCGGCGATCCAGAGCGGGCTCACGCTCGAGGCGCTCAACCACCTCGGCCATGCGCGGGCGCGGCTGCTCATCATCCTCAACGACAACGAGATGAGCATCAGCCCCTCGGTCGGCGGTCTGTCGACGCGTCTCAACAAGCTGCGCCTGTCGCGCGCCTACCAGGAGACGAAGGAGGCCGGCAAGCGCGCGCTGCCGCGGATCCCGCTCATCGGTCGCGCCGCCTTCGACGCGCTCGCGTGGGCGAAGGAGGGCTTCAAGCGGTCGTGGGCGAAGGTCGGCTTCTTCGAGGACATGGGCATTACGTACATCGGGGTGCTCGACGGGCACAACCGGCCGGAGCTCGAGGACGCGTTCGAGAAGGCCTTCGCGCTGCACGGGCCGGTCCTCGTCCACGTCAAGACGACGAAGGGCAAGGGCTACGGTCCCGCGGAGCAGGACAGCGTCAGCTTCCATGGCGCGTCGCTGCCCCCGGTCGACCTCACCCTCATCGACCCGACCGAGGAGGCGGTGCCGCCGGCGCCAGGCCAGCACAAGGCGAAGACCTACACGCAGACGTTCGCCGAGGAGCTGATCCGCCTGGCCGCCGAGGACGAGCGGATCTGCGCCATCACCGCGGGCATGCCGACCGGCACCGGCCTGTCGCGCTTCGAGGAGCGCTTCCCGAAGCGCTTCTTCGACGTCGGCATCGCCGAGCAGCACGCAGTCACGATGGCCGCCGGGATGGCGCTGGCCGGCAAGCGGCCGGTCGTGGCCCTCTACTCGACCTTCAGCCAGCGCGCCTACGACCAGCTCGTCCATGACGTCTGCCAGAACGACGCCGCGGTGCTGCTCGCCATCGATCGCGCCGGGCTGGTGGGCGAGGACGGCACCAGCCACCAGGGCATGTTCACCCTCTCCGCGCAGCGCTCGCTGCCGAACCTCGTCATCGGCTCACCGAAGGACGAGCAGGAGCTGCGCGACATGGTCGCGACCGCGATGGCCCACGAAGGACCGATCTCGCTACATTACCCACGCGACCCGGGCGAGGACCTGCCCGACCGGACGGGGAGCGTGCTCCAGATCGGGCGGGGCGAGGTCGTGCGCAGCGGCGACGACATCCTGCTGACGGGCTTCGGGCCGATCGTCCAGCGTCTGCTCCGCGTTGCGGACACCCTCGCCGCCGAGGACGGCCTCGAGGCGACGGTCGTGAACGCTCGCTGGGCGAAGCCGCTCGACGAGGCCCTCCTCGCCGAGCACGCGGCCGGCAAGCGGCTCGTGGTCACCGCCGAGGAGTCAGCTGCGATGGGCGGCTTCGGCGACGCGGTTCTCGACGCGCTGAACCGGGCCGGCGTCCACGTCCCGCTCCACAAGATCGCGCTGGCAGAGGGCTTCGTTCACCACGGCGCGGTGGACGACCTGCGCAGGCAGCAGCGGATCGACGAGCCCGGCATCCTGGCGCAGGTCCGGGAGGCGGTCGGCGCCGCAGCCGATGCGCCGGCCGCGCCGACACGCCGCCGCCGCTCGCGTGCCTCCGCCGCCTGAGGGCGTGACCGCCGAGCTCAGGATCGCGACCGACGCCGGCTTCTCGCTCGCCGCTGCCGCCGGCTTCGGCTTCGGGCCGGTCGAGGCCGAGGCGGGGGAAGGGGAGATGCGGCTCGCCTTCGTGCGCGACGACCTCGCGGGCCACGCCGCCGTCCTGCTGCAGCAGGCGGCAGATGGGACGCTCCACGGGGAGCTGTCCGGCGACGGCGACCCGCCCGCGGTCGAGCGCCAGGTGCGGCGCGTCCTGTCGCTGGATCGCGACGGCGCCGCCTGGCTCGCGGTCGGGCAGCGCGACCCGGTCATCGGGCGGCTGCAGGCGGCGCATCCGGGGCTGCGGCCGGTGATGTTCCACTCGCCGTACGAGGCGGCCGCATGGTCGGTGATCGCCGCGCGCCGCCAGCGACGTCAGGCGATGGCGATCCGGCGCCAGCTGTCGGAGGCGCATGGCGCGATCTTCAGCCTCGGCGGCACGCAGCTCGCGGCGTTCCCGGTCCCCGCCGCGCTCCAAGCGGTCGCCGAGGTCCGCGGGCTCGACGCCACGCGGGTCGGGCGCCTGCGCGCCGTCGCCGAGGCCGCGCTCGCCGGCGAGCTGGACGTCGACCGGCTGCGCGCGCTCGACCCCGACGACGCGCGCCAGGCCGTGCAGCGGCTGCCCGGGATCGGCCCCTTCTACGCCAAGCTCATCGTCATCCGCGCGCTCGGCCACGCCGATCTGCTCCCGCTCGACGAGCCACGGCTGGCCACGGCGGTGGGATCCCTCTACGACCTCCGCGGCGCGGCCACGATGGCCGACCTCGAACGGATCGGTGAGGCGTGGCGGCCGTACCGCACCTGGGCGTCGGTGCTCATCCGCGTGGCCGCCGACCGCGGCGAGCTGGGCTGAGCGGAGCGGTCGTGCCCCGTCCGGCGCGCGTCCGCCTCGACCAGCTCCTCGTCAGCCGCGGCCTCGTCGCGTCGCGAGCCGACGCCCAGGCTCGCATCCTGGCCGGCCAGGTCGAGCTCGGCGGCGCACCCAGCCGGGCGCTGAAGCCCGGCCAGCAGGTCCCGGAGGACGCGGCGATCTCGATCGTCGCCGGCCCGCGCTGGGCGAGCCGTGGCGGCGACAAGCTCGAGGCCGCGCTGGCGGCCTTCGCGGTCGAGGCGGCCGGAACCGCGGCCCTCGACGCAGGTGCATCGACCGGAGGCTTCACCGACGTCCTGCTGGCGCACAGAGCCCGGATCGTCTACGCCGTCGACGTCGGGCGCGGCCAGCTCCACGACCGGCTGGCGCGCGACCCCCGCGTGGTGAGCATGGAGCGCACGAACCTCCGCACCCTCGAGCGGCTGCCGGAGCCGATCGAGCTCGCCACGCTCGACCTCTCGTTCATCAGCCTCGCGCTCGTGCTGCCGGCGGTCGCGCGGCTGCTTGCTCCGCAGGGCCGGGTGATCGCCCTCGTGAAGCCGCAGTTCGAGGCCGGCCGGGACGACGTGCCACGCGGCGGGGTGGTGCGTGACCCATCGGTCTGGCGGTCCGTGCTCCTCCGCCTGGAGACCGATGCCAGCGCCGCGGGACTGCCCCCGACCGCGCTCATGCGCTCGCCGATCGCCGGCGGCGAGGGGAACGTGGAGTTCCTCGCCCTGCTCGAACCCGTGGCGCGCCCGCGCCGTGCCGCAGTGGACTGGCCCGCGCTCGTCGACGACGTCCTGACCGCCACGTGAGCGACGCGGCGCGCAGTACGATGCGCCACGAGATGAGGCGGCGCGGCCGGGACACCGGCGACACGGAGCAGCTCTCGGTCGGCTTCGAGGGGATCGAGGTGATCGAGGCGCCGATCCACGAGCCGGCGCCCGACACGATGCGCCAGATCGTGAGCCTCAGGATGCCGGACGCGCTGCTCGAGCGGGTCGAGATCGCGGCCCGTGCGCGGGGCGTGTCGCCGTCGAGCCTCATGCGCGCGCTCATCGCGGCCGGCCTCGATCGGTCGTACGCGGCGGTCCAGGACGCGACCCCGCCGGATGTCGCCGGCGAGCTCGCCGCCCTGCGGCGCGAGGTCGCCGCGCTGGCCAGGAGCCTCGCCGAGCCGGGCGCCCTGGAGGCGCCGTGAGCGAGCTGCGGCGGATCGGCTTCGCCTACAACCCGTACAACGACGAGGCGCTGGCCGTGCTGGCGCGCGCCCATGCGTGGTGCGAGGCGAACGGCGTCGACGCGTGGGACGCGAAGGCCGAGGATCGCGAGGCGCTGCGTGCGGGCTGCGCGTCGGGGACCGATGTCGTCTGCGTCCTCGGCGGCGACGGCACGTTCCTGCGGGCGGCGAACGCGATCGGCGAGACCCGCGTGCCGGCGCTCGGCATCAACCTGGGCCGCGTCGGATTCCTCGCCAAGGTCGAGACCGTCGACCTCGAGGGGGCGCTCGACCAGGTGCGCGCCGGCGACTACGCGATCGAGGAGCGCTTTCGGCTCGCGGCCGCCATCACCGGCGCGGACGGCGTGGTGGAGCGTCACGCGTGCCTGAACGAGGTGGTCGTGGCGCGCGGGAAGCGGGTCCGGATGATCCGCCTGGAGGTGGAGGTCTCCGGCTCCCATCTCGCCACCTACGTCGCGGACGCCGTGGTCGTCGCGACGCCGACGGGCTCGACCGCGTACTCGTTCAGCGCCGGCGGCTCCATCCTCGACCCGCGGCTGCGGAACATGATCATCACCCCGGTGGCGAGCTACCTGTCGCCCCTGCACAGCGTCGTGGCGGGGGAGGACCATGTCGTGCGACTCACGCTGCGCGAGGCGTCCGACCCGGCGATCGTGAGCATCGACGGGCAGTGGGACACCGAGCTGCGCAGCGGCGACACGGTGGAGGTGCGTGCGCTGGCCGAGCCGCTGCTGCTCGTGGAGCCGAGCGGGGCGACGCCGTTCTACGACCTGCTGCGCACGAAGGCATCCCTGCTCCCGTACTAGACCGATGACCTGACCGATGCCCCTCGTCGAGCTCACCGTCGCCAATCTCGCCGTGCTCGAACAGGTCCGGCTGCCGCTCGCGCGCGGCTTCACCGTGCTCACGGGTGAGACTGGGGCGGGGAAGTCGCTCGTCGTCGATGCGCTGGCGCTCGCGCTCGGGGCGCGCGCTGCGGCCGACCAGGTGCGCACCGGCGCCGACGGGCTGCGGGTCGACGCCGTGTTCGAGGAGGTGCCGGCCGCGCCGGACACCCCGCTCGACGACGTGGTGACCGCCGAGGGCGGGATGGCGATCGTGCGCCGCGAGGTGAGCGCCGACGGCCGTTCCAGCGCCCGCGTCAACGATCGGCCGGTGACGGTGGGCGGGCTGGCCGCGCTGGGGTCGCGACTGGCGGAGATCCATGGCCAGCACGAACAGCAGCGCCTCACGGAGAGCGCCCACCAGCTCGAGCTGCTCGACCGCTTCGGCGGCCACGATGTCGCCGCAGTCGCTGGAGCCTGGCATGCGTGGCGCGCGACGATCGCCGCCGCGGCCGAGCTACTGACCGACGAGCGCGAGCTCGAGCGTCGCCGCGAGCTGCTCCGTCACCAGGTCGACGAGATCACGGCCGCTGCCCTGCGACCCGGCGAGGAGGCGGAGGTCGAGGCCGCGCTTCGCGTCGCCCAGCATGCGGAGACGATCGCGGCGAGCGCCGACGAGGCGTCGCGGGGGATCCGCGAGGAGGGCGCCGCGCTCGACGCGCTCCGGGGTTCGCTGCGTGCCCTCGAGGCCGCGGCGGCGCACGACGATCGGTTCGCGGCACTGGTCGAGCGTGCCCACGGCGTGGCCGCCGAGGCGGAGGAGCTGGGCCGCGACGCAGCCGCGCTCGGTGAGTCGGTCGACCTCGACCCCGCATCGCGCGCCGCCGCCGAGGAGCGGTTGACCGTCATCCGTGACCTGGAGCGCAAGTACGGCGCGTCGGTCGAGGCCGTCATCGCGTTCGGCGACGAGGCGGCTGCCGAGCTCGCGCGGCTCGACGACGCGGAGGGCGAGCGCGCGCGGCTGCGGGCCGAGGAGTCGGAGCGGCGCCACCTGCTGGAGCTGGCGGCGGCGGAGCTGAGCGCGGCCCGTCGTGCCGCGGCGGCGCGGCTGGCGAGCGCGGCGAACGGCGAGCTCGAGCCGCTCGGCCTGCCCGCGGGCTCGTTCGGCGTCACCGTGGAGGCCATCGAGATCGGCCTGAACGGTGCGGACCGGGTGACGTTCACCTTTGCCCCGAACCCGGGTGAGCCACCGCGACCGCTGGCGCGCATCGCGTCGGGCGGCGAGGCGAGCCGTCTCTCGCTGGCGCTCAAGGTCGTGCTCGCGGCTGCCGACGACACGCCGCTCCTCGTCTTCGACGAGGTCGACGCCGGCATCGGCGGCCGGCACGCGACCGCGCTCGGCGAGCGGCTCCGCGCGCTGGCGGAGTTCCACCAGGTGGTCTGCGTCACCCACCTGCCGCAGGTCGCCGCCTTCGCCGATGCGCACCTCCACGTCGGCAAGCGCGTCGAGGCCGGCCGCACCCAGACCGAGCTGCGCGTGCTGGAGGGCCCGGCGCGCGCGGCAGAGCTGGCCGCGATGCTCGCCGGCGCGGACGCCGGGGAGGAGGCACACGCCGCCGCCGAGGCGCTGCTGCGCGCCGCGGCCGGCTGAGCCGGCCATGACCGATCTCGGCGCGGCGATCGAGCAGTTCCTTCTCGAGCTGCGCGTCGAGCGCGGGCTCGCCCCGCTCACGATCAGCGCCTACCGTCGCGACCTCGGCCAGTTCGCGCATGTCGCCGGCGACCGATGGCAGGCGAACCCGGAGCCGGCGCGCGACTGGCTCAGCGAGCAGCGGCGCGCCGGGCGCCGGGCGACGACGCTTGCCCGCAAGGTGGCCGCGCTGCGCAGCTTCTACGGCTTCGCGCTGCGCGAGGGGATCGTGGAGCGCGACATCGCCTCGCTGCTCGACTCGCCGAAGCCGGGCAGCTACCTGCCGGACGTCCTCAGCGTCGACGAGGTGGTCCGGATCCTCGATGCGCCGCCGGCCGACGACCCGGTGGGGATCCGGGATCGGGCCATCCTGGAGCTCCTCTACGACTGCGGCCTGCGGGTGAGCGAGCTCGTCGGGCTGGACCGCCATCGGCTCGACCTGCCGGGGCTCCAGGTCCGCGTCATCGGCAAGGGGAACAAGGAGCGCCGCGTGCCGATGGGCGAGGAGGCGCGCGAGCGCCTCCATCGGTACCTAGCAGGACCGCACGCGGCATGGACGGCGAAGCGTCCGACCGAGGCCGTCTTCGTGGGTGAACGGGGTCGGCGCCTGAGCCGCGAGGCGGTGTGGCGCCTGGTGCGGCACTGGACCGCGGTGGCAGAGGTCACGAGCCACGTGTCGCCGCACACATTCCGGCACAGCTTTGCGACCCATTTGCTCGAGGGCGGAGCCGATCTGCGCGCCGTTCAGACCCTGTTGGGCCATGCTAGCATCAGCACCACCCAGCTCTATACCCACCTCACCGGCGAGCGTCTGCGCGAGGTCTACGCTCGCGCACATCCCCGCGCCTGACCGGATTCGCCGAGCACGGAGCGTCAGTGAGCCGATGAGCTACGCGAGCAACCTCCTCTCCCGCGGGGAGGAGATCGTCTACGAGAGTCGCCAGCACTGGTTCGCGGTGGTGGCCGAGACGTTCTGGTGGATCATCGGGGCCGTCCTCCTCTTCGCGCTGACGCTCTACGTCGGCACGAACCGCATCGCGAACGACAGCATCGACGGGGTCCTGACGGTCGCGGTCGTCATCGGGCTGCTGCTCTGCCTGGGCCGCATCGGCCTCAAGGTGCTCGACTGGCGCAACCAGGAGTGGCTCATCACGAACCGCCGCGTCATCCGCGCCGAGGGGATCCTCAACAAGGCGATGAGCGACTCGAACCTCGAGAAGATCAACGACGCGATGCTCAGCCAGAGCTGGATGGGCCGCATCTTCAACTACGGCACGCTCGACATCCTGACCGCGGCGGAGGAGACCGGTGCCCACGCCGGCATCGGCGACTTCCCGATGCTCGCCGACCCGGTGCGCTTCAAGATCGCGATGCTGAACCAGAAGGAGCTGCTCGACCGCCCCGACCTCGCCCCGCCGCGCCGCGCGCAGGGCCGCGAGGCGACCCCCGAGTACCGCCGCGAGGCGCTCCCGCCGCGTGCCGGCTCGGACCGCGTCGCCCAGGTCGTCCAGGAGGCCGAGCCACGGCCCCTCGCCACCCCGACCGCAGCCCCCGCCCCGGCTCCGAGCTCCAGCCCCGCGGCCGACACCGCCGCCCGTGGCGACGACCCGGCCGCGACCCTCGAGCGCCTTGGCACCCTGCGCGACAAGGGGCTCATCACCGCCGAGGAGTACGAGACGAAGAAGCAGCAGATCCTGGAGCGGTTCTGATCGGGCACCTGGGCAACCTCGCGGACGGGATCTACGGCGCGGAGCTCCAGCGGCGGATCGACGAGGCGGCGGGAGCGATCCGCGCGCGCCTCGGCGAGGCTCCGGAGCTGGCCGCCCCGCGGCTGGCGTTCGTGCTCGGCTCCGGCCTCGGCGGTGTCCTTGAGCTGCTCGACACGTCACCCCGGGTCCGGATGGCCTATGGCGAGATCCCGAACGTGCCCACCGGGTCGGTGGCGGGCCACGCGGGGGAGCTCGTCATCGGTACCGCCAACGGCGTGGCGATCGCCGTCCTGTCAGGGCGCGCCCACCCGTATGAGGGCTACTCGCACCGCGAGGCGACGATCCTCCTGCGCGCCGTCCTGAGCCTCGGTCCCGGGACGGTGGTGCTCACCAACGCGGCCGGCGGCATCAACCCGGCCTTCGCGGCGGGCGAGGTGATGCTCATCCGCGACACGATCAACCTCTCCGGCGAGAACCCGCTCCTTGGTCCGAACCTCGACGCGCTCGGCCCGCGCTTCCCCGCCCTGACCGATGCGTGGGACCCGCAGCTCCGCGAGCTGGCGATGGCGGCCGCGGCGCGGGCCGGCCAGACGCTGCACGAGGGCGTGTACGTCATGCTCTCCGGCCCGGCCTACGAGACGCGGGCCGAGCTGCGCATGCTCCGCACCATCGGTGCCGACGCGGTGGGCATGAGCACGGCGCACGAGATGATCGTGGCGCGTCACGCGGAGCGGCGTGTCCTCGGCTTCAGCCTCATCACGAACCCCGCCACCGAGGACGTCGAGGCCGGACCGACCCACGAGGAGGTCATGGAGATGGGCAAGGTCGGTGGCCAGCGCCTGCTCGCCATCCTGCGTGAGCTCCTGCCGGAGCTCGCCTGACCGATGCTCTTCCTGCGCAATCTCGACGCGGCCACGATCGCCGCCATCCTCGTGGCGCTCGTCGTGGGCATCACGTTCCACGAGTTCAGCCACGCGTTCGTGGCCGACCAGCTCGGCGACCATCGCCCGCGCGCGCTCGGGCGGGTGAGCCTCAACCCCGCCGACCACATCGACCCGATGGGTGCGCTGATGTTCGTGCTCGTCGGCTTCGGCTGGGGCAAGCCGGTGCCGGTGAACATGGGCGCGCTGCGGCCGGGGAGGATCGGGCTGTCGTGGGTCTCGGCTGCGGGACCGCTCGCGAACCTGGCGGTGGCGGTGGTGCTGGCGGTGATCTTCCGCGTGCTCGCGATTGCCACGCCGAACGTGCCGGTGGTGGGGGAGTTCCTGTCCCTGGCCGTCTACTTCAACCTCGCCCTCGCGCTGTTCAACCTGCTGCCGATCCCACCGCTCGACGGCTACAACTTCGCGCTCGGCGTCCTGCCGCCGCGGCAGGCGATCCAGCTCCAGCAGTACGCCCGCTACGGGATGATCGCGCTGCTCCTGCTCGTCCTCGCCAGCTACACGCTCCCTGGTGGCGGCCCGCTCGGCTGGCTGTTCGACCTCGCCGGCTCGCTCGCCGGCATCCTGCTCGGTGCATAGGGTCGGCCAGTTCGTCGGCCACCTCACCGCGCGGGTTCGGCCCGACGAGGCGGCGCTCGCGCACCGCATCCTCCCGCCGACTGCCGCCGCGCTCTTCGACGGCATGCCGGTCGCCGACCGTCGCCACGGGCTTGACGTGGCGCAGCGCCTCCTGGCGCGCGGCCTCGACGACCCGGACCTCCTGGCCGCGGCCCTTCTCCACGACGCAGCGAAGGGGCCGGGCATGCGGCTGTGGCACCGCGTCGCCGGTGTCCTGCTCGAGGCCGTGGCGCCGCGCTTGCTGGCACGCCTCCCCAGCCCGGATGTGCGGTCGTGGCGGCACGGGTTGCACCTCTACCTCCATCATGAGCCGATGTCCGCCGACGCCGCCCTCGCGGCCGGGTGCTCCGAACGCGCAGCCGCCTTCATCCGTGGCACCACGGTCGGGGGCGATGCCGCGCTGGCACAGGCCCTCCATGACGCCGACGAGGCGAGCTGACCGATGGACCTGCAGCCGATCTCGATCGAGACCGAGCTCGCCGCCCTCCCCGTCGGCGCCGCGCCGGATTTCACCGTCCAGCTGCCGGTATTCGAGGGGCCGCTCCAGCTCCTCCTCCACCTCATCGAGTCGCGGCAGCTCGACATCCTCACCGTGTCGCTGGCGGAGCTCGCCGACGGGTATGTGACGCACCTCGCCCGCCACCCGGTCGACGCTGCGAACCTGGCGGAGTTCGTGGCCATCGCCGCCCAGCTCATCTACCTCAAGTCGCGCCGGCTCTTGCCGACCGAGCCGCTGCCGGCCGCCAGCGGCGACGACGACGAGCCGAGCGAGGAGGAGCTCCGACGGCGGCTGCTCGAGTACCGTGCCCTGCGGGACGCCGCCCGCCAGCTGGGCACGTTCGACCTCGTGGCGCCGGCGATGCGCCGCGAGCCGCGCGACAGCGACCTACCGGCCGCCTCCGCTCCCGTCCTGCCGGCCTCGCTCCTGGTCGCCGCGCTCGATCGCCTCGCGGTCGTGGCCGAGCCGGTCGAGCCGCCGCCACAGGTGATGGCCCGCGAGCTGACGATCGGGATGCAGATCGGCGCGCTGCGGCAGGCGATGGGGGATCGGGGCCGCGTCGTCCTGCAGGCGGTGCTGGCCACGTGCCGCAGCCGCACCGAGGCGGCGGTGACGCTCCTCGCCGCGCTCGAGCTGGTCCGGCGGCGGCAGGTGACGGCGAGCCAGGACGAGCTGTTCGGACCGATCACCCTCGAAGCCGTGCCGGGGTCCGCCCCATGAGCGACGAACGGCCGCTGCCGGCCGAGGGGGCGCTCGACCCGCAGGAGCTGGAGGCGTATTTCGAGGCGCTGCTCTTCATCGCCGAGCGGCCGCTGACGACCGCGGAGCTGGCCCAGCTCGGCGGCGTCGCGCTGCTCCAGGCGGAGGGCGCGCTCTCCAGCCTCGCCGACGAGCTCGAGGCCGGCGGCCGCGGGATCCGGCTGCAGCACCAGGACGACGCGTGGCAGCTTGCCACCGCGCCGCGCCTGGGCGCGCGACTCGCCGCCTACGCGGCCCGCGACGAGGCGCGCCTCACCCCCGCCGCGCTGGAGGCCCTGGCCGTCATCGCGTATCGCCAGCCGTGCACGCGCGGGGAGGTAGAACGGGTGCGTGGCGTCGACAGCGACTACGTGATCCGCTCCCTCCTCCACCGGCGCCTCATTGCCGAGGTCGGCCGCCGCGACACGCCCGGACGCCCGGTCCTGTTCGGGACGACGTTCACCTTCCTCGAGCGATTCGGCCTGACGAGCACCCACGACCTGCCGGTCCTCGCCTCCGCGACCGCGGCCGCCGTCGCCGATGCCTCGACCGATGGCGCCCCGATCGATGGCGCCCCGGCCGAGAGCGCCCCCGCCGATGCCGGCTGAGCGGCTCCAGAAGCTGCTCGCCGCGGCCGGCGTCGCCTCGCGCCGGGGCGCGGAGGAGCTCATCGCCGCGGGCCGGGTCACCGTCAACGGCGCCGTGGCCGGCCTGGGCGACCGCGCCGACCTGGCGGAGGACCGCGTGGCGCTCGACGGGGCGCCGATCGGGGCGGCCGAGACGACCGTCCACTTCGCCGTCCACAAGCCCCGTGGCCTCCTGAGCTCCGCCCATGCGGAGCGCGGGCGCGACCCGGTCACCGCGCTCGTCCCTCGGAGCGCCTTCGATGGCCGCCTCTGGCCGGCGGGACGCCTCGACGCCGACTCGGAGGGGCTCATGATCCTCACCAACGACGGCACGTGGGCAAACCGCGTCCTCCACCCGCGCTACGGGATCGAGCGCGAGTACGCGGTCCTGCTGGCCGAGCTGCCGAGCCTCGAGCAGATCGAGACCCTGATGGGCGGCATCGAGCTGGACGAGGGCCCGGCGCGGCTGCTTGCCGCGCGACGGGCCGTGCCGCCGCCCGAGGTGGCACGCGAGCCGGGAGAGCGCGGCACGTGGATCCGGGTGCGGGTCGGTGAGGGCCGCAAGCGCGAGGTGCGGCGTCTCTTCACGGCCGTCGGGCACCGGGTGCTGCGCCTCGTGCGGACCGGGATCGGGCCGCTCGAGCTGCGCGGCCTGCGGGCCGGCGACTGGCGTCCCTTGCGGGCGGCGGAGGTCGAGGGCCTTGCCGGCCGCGGCACCCCGAGCCGGCTCACTCGCGCGCGTCACGTGACGATCGCGATCGACGGGCCCTCGGGAAGCGGCAAGAGCACGATCGGCCACGCCGTCGCGCAGCGCATCGGTGCGACGTTCGTGGACACCGGGCTCATGTACCGCGCCCTCACCCTTGCGGCCCTCGAGGCCGGCATCGACCTCGACGATGCGGGCGCGCTCGGCGACCTGGCGCGGCGTGCTCACATCACCGTCCGCCGGCCGCGCGCGGACCAGACGGAGCGGCTGGAGACGGTGCTCCTCAACCGGCGCGACGTCACCGACCACGTGCGCACGCCGCGCGTCGACCGCGCCGTCAGCACCGTCTCGGCCCACGCCGAGGTGCGCGAGGCGATGCTCGCCGTCCAGCGCGCTGCGGCGCGACGCGGGGACACGGTCATGGTCGGCCGCGACATCGGTACCGTCGTCCTGCCCGACGCGACGCTCAAGGTCTTCCTCACCGCCTCGGCGGCGGTCCGCGCCGGGCGTCGCGCCGGCGAGATGGGGCGTCCGGAGCGTGCCGCCGCCTACCTCGCCGAGATCGAGCGGCGCGATGCGGCTGACTCGGGACGGGCGGTGGCGCCGCTGCGCCGCGCCGAGGATGCGCTGGTCCTCGACACCGGCGAGCTCGACGTCGGCGGCTGCGTCGACGCGATCGTGACAGCCCTGCCGGCCCGCCGATGAGCACGCGGGACAAGCTGAGCAGCACCTGGTTCTTCGCACCCGGCGCCACGATTACCGGCTGGTTGGTGTCGCTCGTCGGCGGCGCCACGATCGAGGGCGACGAGCAGGTGCCGGCGAGCGGTGCCTACATCCTCGTCGCGAACCACTGCTCGCTCGCCGACCCGCCGATCATCGGCTGGGCAGTGGGACGACGCCACGGCCGGATCATCCACTTCATGGCGAAGGAGGAGATGCGGCGCTGGCCGATCATCGGCTGGCTCGCGCAGCGCTCGGGCGTCTTCTTCGTGCGTCGCGGGGAGGGCGACCGCACCTCGCAGCGGATCGCGCTCGACACGCTGGCCGCGGGCGAGCCGATCGCCGTCTTCCCGGAAGGCACCCGCTCGCGCGACGGTCGCCTGCGCGACGGCAAGGCCGGCGCCACCCTGCTCGCCATGCGCTCCGGCGTCCCGCTCCTGCCGGTCGGCATCGCCGGCAGCCAGCGCCTGTTCCCGGGGCGGACGCGGGTCCCACATCGGTCCCACCTGACCGTTCGCATCGGTGCGCCGTTCACCCTGCAGCATCAGCCTGACGGCCGCCTCGACCGCGACGCGCTAGCCGGCGGAACCGATCGGATCATGCGTGAGATCGCCGCGCTCCTGCCGCCCGGGCAGCGGGGCGCATGGGGGGAATCGGCCGCCTGAGCGTATCCCTCCTAGAATGGAACCGATGGCCACCACCGCTCCCACCCGTCCCGAGGTCCGCATCGCCGAGCGCGCCGGCTTCTGCTACGGCGTGCGGCTCGCGATCGACAAGGCGAAGCACGCCCGCGAGGAGGGGAAGGACGTCACGACCCTCGGCCAGCTCGTCCACAACCCCGGCATCAAGGCCGACCTCTCCGACCGCGGCATCCGCACCGCCGACCTCGCCGACGAGGTCGAGGGTGGCACGCTCGTCATCCGGGCCCACGGCGTGCCCCGGACCGAGATGGAGAAGCTGTCGGGCAAGGCGGAGGAGCTCGAGGTCATCGACGCCACCTGCACCTGGGTCCTCCAGAGCCAGAAGGCCGCCCGCGAGCTGGCGGAGGCCGGGTACACGGTCTGCATCATCGGTCACGAGGATCACCCGGAGGTGAAGGGCGTCCGCTCGTACGCCGGCGACAACCACGTCGTCGTGGACGACATGGACCGATCCACCTGGGACCGCGTGCCGCGCACGAAGCGGATCGGCGTCCTCAGCCAGTCGACGATCCTGCCGCACAAGCTCGAGGAGTTCGCCGCCTTCTGCCTGCGCCGCTGCCACGACCTGCGGGTCGTCAACACCGTCTGCCCGGTCACGCTGACCCGGCAGGACGACAGCGTGAAGCTCGCCCGCGAGGTCGACGCCATGATCGTCGTCGGCGGGAAGAACAGCTCGAACACGAAGGAGCTGGCGGTGAAGTGCCGCGACATCCTGCCCGACACGGTGCACGTCGCCGACGCCGACGAGCTCGCCGCGGAGTGGAGCGACTGGCTGCGCGACAAGCCGCGGATCGGCATCACCGGCGGCACGTCGACGCCCGAGATCGACCTCGAGGCCGTCCGCGAGCGGATCTACGAGCTCACCGCCGCGTAGCGGCAGGGCGCACCCTACGCGAGGAGCTTGGGCAGCGCCCGGCGCAGGACGTCGTAGCCGAGATGCTCACGTCCGACCCGGAAGTTGTGGCGGCCGTCGCGGTCGCGCCGCTCCGGATCGGCCAGGACGGTGCGCACCTCCGCGACGGTGGCATCGGTGATGGCACCGTCGATCTCGATCATCCGCAGCCCGAGCGGCCGGATGTCCGCGTCATAGACGCTGTACCGGTTCACGACCACCGGTGAGCCGTAGAAGAGCGCCTCGACGAGCGCATTCCCGAACCCCTCGTACAGGCTGGGGTACGTGATGAGATCGGCGGCGAGATACGCGTCGGACAGGGAGTGGGCGGGGTTGATGCGCTTCCCCTCGTGGTCCGGCGCGAACCGGTCCGCCGCGTAGCGGAGGCGGACGTTCCAGCGGTCGGCGAGCCGCTCGAGCGTGACGAGGTAGTCCGTCCCTTCGTCGCCGGCAGGGCTCGTGATGAGGAGCACGGCCTCCGGGTCGCCGAGCCGCCCCACGAGCTCGATCGCCAGCTCGATGCCCTTGCGCGGCACGACCCTCGTCGGCTGGACGACGAGCAGCGCGTCGTCCCGCATGCCCAGCTCGGTGCGGAGCTGTGCGCGGACGGCGGCCCGTCGCGCGGCACGCGGTCGTGGCTGGTCGAAGTCGAAGACGTTCGGCACCACCGTCGACGACAGCCCCCGGCGCGCCAGGAGCTGTGCGGCCGCCGGGGAGTTGATGCTCACGTGCCGCACGTTCGGCAGGTCCGGCGGAAACGCGGCCGTCAGGACCTCCGGCACCGCGCAGGTGGCGAACCGCTCGCGCTCCCACCAGTAGTCGTGGTGATGACCGATCGTCGGCAGCCCGGTCTCGGCGGCCAGGTCGCGCAGGGCGACGCCAAGCGGCAGGTGCATGGGGATCGCCCACGCGTTCTCGACGATGAGCGCGTCCAGCCGATTCCGCTCGACCCAGTCGCGCAGCGGTGGCAGCAGCTGGTCGGCGAGGCGACGGATCTTGCGCCGCAGCTCTGCCCGGTCGGCCGACGGGTCGAAGGCCGCGGCGGCCACCTCAAGCACCGGCGGGTGCGTGAAGTGCATCGGGGGAATCAGGCGCGTGTTCGGGCGCAGCGCGTCGACGTCGCCCGCCACGAGCCGCATCTCGTGCCCGAGCTGCTCGAGCACGACCTCCCACTTCACCGTCTCGAAGGTGACGCCGTCGACCCCGGCCAGCCGGGTGGCGGCGATACCGATGCGCATGGCCCGATGCTATCGGCTCAGGCGCGCCCTGAGGTGCGCACCGACGCACGCAACCACCAAGTTGCGGCATCCGGAGCCCAGAATCGCTCCTGGACGTGTGCCTCGCCGCACGTCGGCACCGAAACATCCGCCGAAGTTGTCAGTTGCGTGCGCGCCGGCGCACAAGCCATGCCCTCACCGGGCGCAGCAGCACTTCGCGGCTACACTTCCCCAGCCATGTCCTCCCTCCCCGTCGTCGCCATCGTCGGCCGCCCAAACGTGGGCAAGTCCACGCTCTTCAACCGCCTCATCGGTGAGCGGGTCGCGATCGTCGAGGACCTGCCCGGCACGACCCGCGACCGCGTCTACGGCACCGCAGACTGGCGTGGCCGCGACTTCACGGTGGTCGACACCGGTGGCCTCGAGCTCGAGCCCGGCACCGAGATCGAGGAGCGGGTGCAGGACCAGGCGCGCGTCGCCATCGAGGAGGCCGACGTCATCCTCTTCGTGGTTGACGCCGCGGCCGGCATCGCGCCGCTCGACCATGACGTCGCCGACCGCCTGCGCCGCACCACGAAGCCGGTCCTCCTGGTCGTCAACAAGGCCGACAACCCACGTCGTGAGCACGAGGGCGGCGAGTTCTACGCCCTGGGCTTCGACCCGACGCTGACGATCAGCGCGCAGCACGGCCGCAACACCGGTGACCTGGCCGACGAGATCGTCGATCGACTGCCGCCCGCCGCACCATCGGTCCCGACGCCGGAGGCGATGAGCGACGAGGACCTTGCCGAGCTCGCCGAGACGGAGATGGGGCCGCCGAAGATCGCGATCGTCGGCCGGCCGAACACGGGCAAGTCGACGTTCGTGAATCGCGTCCTGGGGGAGGAGCGAATGATCGTGTCGAAGGTGCCCGGCACCACCCGCGACCCGATCGACACCGAGATCACGCTCGACGGCGAGCCGATGACGCTCATCGACACCGCCGGCATCCGCCGCCGCGGCGCGATCGACCGCGGGATCGAGCGCTACTCCGTGCTCCGCAGCCTGAAGGCGATCGACCGCGCCGACGTGGCGATCGTCATGACCGATGCGACCGAGGGTTACACCGCCCAGGACGCGCACGTCGTCGGCTACGTCCTCGACGCCGGCAAGGGGATCGTGCTGGTCATCAACAAGTGGGACGCGGTCGAGAAGGACGAATTCACCGCCGACCGCTGGCTGAAGCGCCTGCGCCGCGACGCGCCGTACCTCGCCTGGGCCGACATCGTGTTCGCGTCCGCCCTGAGCGGGCAGCGCGTGCAGCGGATTCTCCAGGAGGCGCGGCGCGTGGCGGAGGAGCGCTTCCGGCGCGTCTCGACCGGCGAGCTGAACCGGCTCGTGATGGACGCCGTGCGCGCCCATCCGCCGTCGCACGTTCGCAACCGCCTGCCGAAGGTCCTCTACGCCACCCAGGTCGCGATCGGTCCGCCGACGTTCGTCGTGTTCGTCAACGACCCTGAGCTCATCCACTTCAGCTACAAGCGCTACCTCGAGAACCGGATCCGCGAGGAGTGGGGCTTCCTCGGCACGCCCATCCGCCTCATCTTCCGGCAGCGCGAGTCGGTGGAGGATGCTCGGCGTACGACGAAGCCCCGGCGGCGGACGGCGAAACGCCACTGAGCGGCGACTGTCGTTCCAGCGGGTGCGCTATCGGTCAGAATCGCGCGTCACCAGGCGTTCGAACCGGGGAAACTTGGCCGTGCGTGCCACTGGGCGGGGATCGGCGAAGGGCCGCCGCTGAGGACTATGCTCGGACCGATGAGCGACCAGGTCGGGGTGATCGGCGCGGGGGCATCGGCGACAGCCAAGCCGCGGCGCGAATGACGTGGCGCCGCCGAGCCGCCTACCGCGGGTGCTCTGCCCTGGCGGGGACCGGCGGCGGGCACGGCTTGAGGAATGTCAGCGTGATGACGCCGGAGTAACTCGCGGCCATGGTGGAGGCGATGCCCTTGAAGTGAACCCGGTAGTCGTAGGCCATCGTGATTCCTGGGTTTTCAGTGAATGCACGTGTCCAGTTGTTGCCGGAGGTCGCCGACGTTGTGGTCATGGAGCTCCAGTCGAGTGTCCAGGTCGAACTACTGTGCAACTTCCTATCGATGAAGATCGTGCGCGACGCGAGCGATATGTTCGAGAGCCGTCCGTAGTTGCCGTTGGACTGCATGGCGAGTCGACCGCTAACGGTGATCGACGACCCAGCGCAGTTCGTGCCAGTTGTCGATGAAACGGTCTGCACGGTGACCAAGCCGCTCGTCGTGCCGCCTGGCACGTGGTCCAGGCAGCTCGAAAGATCGCCGGCTAGGCTGGCCGCCCCGTATGTCATTAGCAGGCTTGCCTGATCGCATTCCTTCGGCGAGCTCGAGTCATAACCGGCGCGAGGCTTGGAGCAGAATGTCCCTTCGCACGGACCCATGTTGGTGACGGTTGCCGGTTGCGTTTCTTCGACATTGGTAAGCGTGACGTGCTCCAATTCGTGGAGAAGCACGCGTCGCGCATAGAAGCATCCCGTAACCGCGTTCTGCTCACACCACACGGTGGAATTCGACCGCAGCGCTATCTGCCATCCGGGACTTCCCCCTCCTGTCGTACAGCCGATCCATCCCGTCTGGCCGAAGCAATTGGACATGCCAAAGGGGGCGCCTGTGTATGACACCATGCCGCTGCCGGAGCCGCTGTACTGAAAACGCGGCGCCTGGCTGTTGTTGTTCGATGCCCACTGCGTTGGAAGCGCGGCATTTGTCACCGTCTGCAGCCACCCGGGGACAGCGTTTCCGGCTGTCGCATTGAATCGGTAGGTCAGAAGCTGATTGTCGGCGTAGCGGTGAACCGCGCCACTCACCGGCGTATGCGCCGAGGAGGGCATTGACGTGGTGACCGTGACGACGATTGTCAGCACCGGAGGTAACCATCGTCTCATCTCGGGGTGACCACAAATGTATGGATGCCGGCGAGCAGGGACCCCGTAGACAGATCCAGTATCTGAAACGTGATACCGCCTGTTGGCGCGCCAGCCAGCGTCGGGTCGCTGACGAGGGCCGCGAACCGGTCAGTGCTGAGTGAAGGGAGATAGCTGTATTGGTGATTGCCGGACACCATGAGGACTTCGGCTACATGACCAGTTGCTACGTCGACGCGGAGAATCGAATAGGACCCGCCCTCAACTTCGTTTTCGGCGCTCAGGATCGCCGTGCGCCCGTCTTCCTGAAACGAGCCGAACGGATACACAGCGCCCATGCGCTTCCAAATGGGTCCTCCGCCGGCTACGGCGTACGCGCTCAACGCAGACGCATTGCTGACCAGCGCGAACTCGTCCGAGATCCAGCGGACATACCCAACATCGAGTACTGCACGACTTCCGGGCTGTCCGCTGACAATGTCTGTGATGCAACCATTTGTTGGACCACACCAGGTCGATCCGAAGGTCATACCCGTTCCGCTTGCGACGACGGAACGCGATCCCATCCCCGGGACCGGGGACGCTTCTCCAGTTCCCGGAAGGACATTCGTCCAACCTGCGCCATCCACGCCGAGGCGCCAGATCCCCATGTCAGCGGAGCCGTCTTTCGATCGTGCCGCGAGGAATGCTTCCTGACCACCGAAATCCGCCGCGTCGATGGTCAAGTCCGTGGCACGCTCAACCACCAACGCGGCACCGTCCACGGCGCGAATGCGGATGACACTGGCGGTTGCGGCGTCGACGGTGAGGACAAGGTCCTCGTGCACCGCAAGGGGCAGTTCCCCCTCCGGCAGGGTGGCCGTCACACCCACGCCGACGCGGCCGGCGACAAAGCCCTGACCGAAGGGCACGACCCATGCCTTACTGCGGAGTTCGGCAGGCAGCACCGCTGGCGACGCGGATGCCACCGGCGCCGATGCCACCGACGACGACGCGTCGACGCTGGGTATGGATGCTCGGGACCCGTTCGACGCGGGTCGAACCAACGCGCACGCCGTAAGCAGGCTGGCCACCACGATGATCAGGAGGACGGAACGTCCAGCCGCCGGAACCCGAGGTCGCATGCTCTCTCCCCGAGCAATCAACGTCCGCGCCATCTTGAGCCTCTCTGGGGGGGGGGCGTCAAGGGTTTGTTGATCGTCATTTCCGCGCGCCCCAGCGTCCCGTCGAACCAACGAAACGAAGCCGGACGTGCCGCCCGCTGGAGAATCTGTCAGGCAATGCGTGATCGGAGAGGTGGCAGTCGGCCGCGTGGCTGATATTGCCAGCATGCGGAACAACGCCCGCTCCCGTGCCACCGGGGCGTCACAGTGCGTGCCCGATGCCCAGGGCGCGGGAACTCGGCCCGTCGGAGCGACGATGCGCCGCCGCCGGGGGCTATCCTCGGACGCATGAGCGACCAGGTCGGGGTCATCGGCGCCGGGGCGTGGGGAACGACGCTGGCGATCGTGCTCGCCGACGCGCAACGGCCGGTGAGCCTCTGGACCCACAGCACCGAGGCCGCCGAGCAGCTCGCGAGCCGGCGCGAGAACGCGCATTACCTGCCCGGCGTAACGTTCCCGCCGAACCTGCGTATCGCGACCGATGACGCGCACCTGGCCGAGCCGTATCGGTTCTACCTCGTCGCCGTACCATCGTCGCACCTGCGCGGCGCACTGAAGCGGCTCGCTCCCCACCTGACCGATGGCGTGCCCGTCCTGTCGGTCGTGAAGGGCATCGAGGAGCACACCCACGCCCGAATGAGCGAGGTGATCGCCGAGGAGCTGCCCGGCCGACCCGTCGCCGTCCTGTCCGGCCCGAACCTGGCGCGCGAGATCGCGGCCGGCAAGCCGGCCGGCACCGTCATCGCCTCGGACGACGCCGAGCTGGCGGCGGAGCTGGCATCGGTCATCGGCAGCGAGCGGTTCCGCGTCTACACGAACCCCGACGTCATCGGCGTCGAGCTCGCCGGCGCGCTGAAGAACGTCGTCGCGCTCGCCGCCGGCATGGTCGACGGGCTCGGCTTCGGTGACAGCGCCAAGGCGGGGATCATCACGCGCGGCCTGGCCGAGATCACACGGCTCGGCGTCGCCGCGGGCGCTCACCCGGGCACGTTCGCGGGCCTCGCCGGCGTGGGCGACCTCATCGCCACCTGCATGTCGCCGCTGTCGCGCAACCGCCGCGCGGGCGAGCTCATCGCGTCCGGGGTGCCGTGGCCGGAGGCGCAGACCCGGCTCACAGGCGTGGCGGAGGGCGTGTACACGGTCGCCGGCGCGCTGGAGCTCGGGGTCCAGCACGGCGCGGAGCTGCCGATCGCCGAGCAGGTGCACGCGGTCGTATTCGACGGGCGAGCGCCGCTGGAGGGTGTCGCCGCCCTCATGTCGCGGGAGACGAAGGACGAGCTCTCGGACTGAGGGAGCCATCGGGCTATACTCGGACCGGTCCGGCGGGGTGTAGCGCAGTTGGTTAGCGCACTAGTCTGGGGGACTAGAGGTCGCCGGTTCGAGTCCGGCCACCCCGACCATTCCACCGCCCGACCGATCCGCTACGCTGTCGCGCATGGGCATGGATCGCGTCATCCAGATCGTCGTCAATGCCGCCGCCCTATGGGTGGCGACCCAGATCGTGCCTGGCCTCCACTGGGCCGGCGAATGGTGGAAGCTGCTCCTCGTGGCGCTCGCCTTCAGCCTGATCAACAGCTACCTGAAGCCGATCCTCCGCATCCTGACCTTCCCGATCACGATCATGACGCTCGGGATCTTCCTCCTCATCCTCAACGCCCTGCTCCTCCTCCTGCTCGGCGCGATCTCGAAGGAGCTCGGGCTCGGGTTCACGGTCGCCGACTTCGGCGCCGCGTTCCTGGGCGCGATCGTGGTCTCGCTGGTGGGACTGGGCCTCAGCCTGGTGATCGGTACCGGCCGCAAGGTCCTCTGATCCCGGTTCGCCGATGACCGATCCGGCGCGGATCGCGACGCCGCTGCTCGCCGTCGCCACCGCCCTGCTGGTGGCGCTGCTCGCCCCGCTGGCGCTCTTCAACCCGTGGTTCGTGTCGCTGCTCCAGCAGCGGGCGGAGTCGGCGATGCTGCTCGGCGCGACCCAGGCACAGGTCGACGCCGCCACCGGGTCGATCCTCGCCCACCTGTGGCTGGGCGGTGACTTCGTCGTCCGCCTCACCCCCGACGGCGCGCCGCTCCTCGATGCGTTCGAGCGCAGCCACATGGTCGACGTCAGCGGCCTCGTTCGCGTGCTGGCGATCATCACCGTCGTGGCGGCCGTGGTCGCGATCGTGAGCGCTCGCATGCTGCGCGGACGGCCGACCGCGATCGGCGGTGCGCTGCTCGCCGGGGCGGGGATCGTGGGCCTCGCGGCGATCGTCGTGGCCGTCGTCTTCGCGGTCGCGTTCGACGCCGCGTTCCTCGCCTTCCACGAGCTGTTCTTCCGGCAGGGGACCTACCTCTTCGGTCCCGGCTCCAACCTGATCCGCCTGTTCCCCGAGCAGTTCTGGTACGAGGCCTCGCTGACGGCCGGGATCTTCATCGTCGCCAGCGCGCTGGCGGTGTCCGTGGCCGGCTGGCGGCTCGTCCGTCGTCGGACGGCCTGAGCGTGCCGCGGGCTCGGCCGATGCTCCCAGCGGACTCGCAGCCACGCTCGGCTACACTCCGCGCATGAGCGGCGGGACGAGGATCGCGCGGATCGCGGGGATCGAGATCGCCGTGCACGCGAGCTGGCTCATCGTCTTCTTCCTTGTCACCTACTCGCTGGCGCTCTCGCTGCCGCGCCAGTTCCCGTTCTGGTCGTCGTCGATCTACTGGATCGTGGCCGCCGGCATCAGCCTCCTCTTCTTCGCCAGCGTGCTCGCCCATGAGCTGAGCCACGCCCTCGTGGCGCGCCGCTTCGGGCTCCGCGTGACAAGCATCACGCTGTTCATCTTCGGCGGCGCCGCGCACCTCGAGGACGAGCCGCGCCGGCCGCGCGACGAGGCGCTCATCGCCGCCGCGGGCCCAGCCTCGAGCGTCCTCATCGGCCTCATCTTCCTCGCCATCGACGGTGCCTTCGCCCAGCCACAGGTCCAGGCCACGTTCGGCTGGCTCGGCTTCATCAACGTCTCGCTCGGCCTGTTCAACCTCCTCCCCGGCTTCCCCATGGATGGCGGCCGCATCCTGCGTGCCCTCCTGTGGCGGGTGCGCGGCGATCGCTTCGCCGCCACGCGGAACGCGGCGCTCGTGGGACGCGCGTTCGGCTACATCCTCATCGTGGGCGGCGTCTTCCTCGCCCTCCAGCGCGGCTCGCTCTTCGGCGGCCTGTGGATCGCCCTCATCGGCTGGTTCATCACCACTGCCGCCGAGGCGGCCTCGGCGCAGATGTCGGTCGAGCGAAGCCTGCACGGGGTGACGGTGCGGGACGTCATGGAGGCGGATCCGCCGAGCGTCGGCCCGAATGAGACCGTCGCCGAGCTCGTGAACGAGCGGATGCTGCGCGGCGAGCATCGGTCCTTCCTCGTCCGCTATGCCGATGGCGGCCTTGCCGGCATCGTGACCCTGTCCGACGTTCGCCGCCTGCCGTCGGACCGCTGGGCCGATGCCCGCGTGACCGACGTGATGACCCGCTTCGCCGACCTCGCCACCGTCGAGGCCGAGCTGCCGGTCGACCGAGCGATGCAGATCCTCCAGCAGCGCGAGGTGGGGCAGCTGCCGGTGGTGGAGGGCGACGGGCGCACCGTGGTCGGCATGCTCACCCGGCTGGGCGTGCTGCGGCTCATCGACAATCGCGCCAAGCTCGGCGCATAGGCCTCGCCCGCAGACGGTGCTGGCACTCGAGGACGCCCGGTCGCGGCTGCTGGCGCGCGTTCGGCAGACCGATGGCGAGCGCGTCGCTCTCGCGGATGCCCATGGCCGCGTCCTCGTCGCACCCTCGGTGGCCGCGCAGCACGACGTGCCACCATTCGCGAACAGCGCCATGGACGGATGGGCTGTGCGCGCCGCCGACCTGCCGGCGAGCCTCGATATCGCGGGGGAGGTCGCCGCAGGCGCCGCCACCCTGCCGGAGGTGCGCGCCGGCACGGCAGTCCGGATCATGACCGGCGCGCCGCTGCCGCCCGGCGCCGATGCCGTCGTCCAGCTCGAGCTCGCGGACGAGGATGGTTCCCGCGTGCGGCTGCCGGCGGTCGAGGCCGGCACCCACGTTCGACCGGCCGGCGGTGACACGCGGCGGGGGACGGAGATCACGCTGAACGGGCCGATCGGGCCCGGCGCGCTCGCCGTGCTCGCCACGCTCGGGGTGGGCACGGTCGAGGTCCGGCGCCGGCCGCGGGTGGCGATCCTCTCGTCCGGCGACGAGCTCGCCGAGCCTGGTGCGACGCTCGGGCCGGGGCAGATCCACGACGCGAACACGGTGGCCCTCGCCGCGGCCGTGCGCGAGGCCGGTGGCGAGCCGCTGTTGCTGCCGCGCGTCGCCGACGACGCCGACGCGATCGAGGTCGCGCTCCTGTCTGCCGCGCGCGACGCGGACCTCGTCGTCACCTCCGGCGGCGTGAGCGTGGGGCGGCACGATCACGTGCGGGCCGTGCTCGAGCGCCGCGGCACGGTGAACTTCTGGCGGATCGCGGTGCAGCCCGGCAAGCCGCTGCTCGTCGCGGACCTCGACAGGACCACGGTCATCGGCCTGCCCGGGAACCCGGTGAGCGCGCTGGTCACGTTCGAGCTGTTTGCCCGGCCCTTCATCCGAGCCGCGCTCGGCATGGCCGGCGACGGCCGTCGCCACCTCCTCGTCACGATGCGCGACGCGGTCGAGAAGGACCCGGAAAGATGTGCCTTCATCCGGGTGGCCGTGGACGCCCGTCTCGAGGCGCACAGCGCCGGCGGCCAGGGATCGGCGCAGGTCCGGCCGCTGGCCGGCACCGATGCGCTGCTCATCGTGCCGATCGGCGTTCGTGCGACGATCCCCGGGGAGCGCTACGAGGCGATCCTCATCGGTGAGGGAGGCGGCGCATGAAGCCGAGCCACCTGGGACCCGGGGGCGAGGCCCGCATGGTCGACGTCGGCGGCAAGCCGGTGACCGCCCGGCGGGCGGTGGCGACCGCGACCGTCCGAATGCGTCCGGAGACGCTCGCGACGCTGCTCGACGCCGGCGGCCCGAAGGGCGACGCCCTCGCCGTCGCGCGCATCGCCGGCATCGCGGGCGCGAAGCGCACGCCCGACCTCATCCCGCTGTGCCACCCGCTACCGCTCGATCGAGTGGCGGTGGACCTGGCGCCGGACCGCGCCGCGGGGAGCGTGACGATCACGGCCGAGGTCTGCGTCACGGCCCGCACCGGGGTCGAGATGGAGGCGCTCACCGCCGCGACCGTGGCGGCGCTGACGCTCTACGACATGGCGAAGGCGCTGCAGCGGGACATCGTGATCGAGCGGGTGGAGCTGGTCGCCAAGGAGGGCGGCAGCAGCGGGAGCTGGTCGCGCGATGCGGCGCCGGCGGCGCAGCGCGCGGCGCATGAGGCCGTCATCGTGACCTGCTCGAACCGATCCGCGGCGGGGGAGCGCGAGGACGTGAGCGGTCCGGCGCTCGTGGCGGCGCTCGCGGCCGCCGGGATCGATGTCGAACCGCAGCCGATCGTCGTCGCCGATGACGAGGCGGCGATCGCGCAGCTCCTGACCACCCTTGCCGATGCCGGGCATCGGCTCGTCCTCACCACCGGCGGGACCGGACTGACCCCGTCCGACGTCACACCGCAGGCCACGCGGCGGGTCATCGAGCGCGAGGCGCCCGGCCTCGTCGACCTCATGCGTGCCGCCGGCCTCGCCCACACGCCGATGGCCGCGCTGTCACGTGGGATCGCGGGCACCCGCGCCGCGACGCTGATCGTGAACCTGCCCGGCTCGCCGAAGGGCGCGCTCGAGTCGTTCGAGGCGCTGCGCCCGGTGCTGTACCACGCGCTCGACCAGCTCGCCGGAGGCGATCACTAGCGCGTCTCGCGGCGCTCGCGGCGTACCCCGCCGCTACCATGGCCCGCGCATGCACCCGTCGATCCCGTTCTACTTCCTCATCGTCATCCCGGTGGCGGTGGCGATCGCCCTCTTCTGGCGGCGGGCGGGGCGCCACGTCGAGATCCTCCGCTTCGGCCGGCCACTCGACCGCGGCAACCGTCCGGTGGAGCGGATCAGGGGCCTGGGAGTCTTCGTCTTCGGCCAGAAGCGGCTGCTGTCGGATCCGGGGCCGGGACTGACGCACGCCTTCATCTTCTGGGGCTTTCTGGTGCTGCTGGCGACGACCGGCAACTACATCCTGAACGGGCTGCTGGAGGCGGTCGTCGGCTGGCCGCTCGACGGCTGGCTGTGGGGGATCGTCGTCTTCTTCGCGAACCTGTTCATCGGTCTCATCGTCCTGTCGCTCGGCTACGCCGCGTGGCGTCGGATCGTGCGCCGGCCGGCGCGCCTGGCACTCTCACGCGACGCGTTCATCATCCTCGGGCTCATCCTCGCCATCGTCGTCACCGAGCTCCTCGGGGACGCATTCCGGTTCGTCGCGCTCCCCGATGCGCCGTCACGGCCCTTTGCGTTCCTTGCCGGGCCGCTCGCCTCGCTGCTGGCCGGCATCGGTCCTGACGCCGGCGCTGCCGGCTACGGGATCCTCGGCTGGGCGCACATCCTCCTCGTGCTGGGCTTCGGCGCCTACCTGCCGTACAGCAAGCACCTCCACATCCTCACCAGCGAGCCGAACGTCTACTTCCGCAACCTCGAGCCGCGCGGGGCGCTCCGCAAGATGGACCTCGAGGCGGAGACGGACGCGGACGGTGAGGAGCCGGTGTTCGGCGCCAAGGGCCTGAAGGACCTCACCTGGCGCCACCTCCTCGACCCGATGAGCTGCACCGAGTGCGGGCGCTGCATGGAGTTCTGCCCCGCCTCGATGACCGGCAAGACGCTCAGCCCGAAGCACTTCATGGAGGGGCTACGCGACCAGATCGTGCTGGCCGAGACCGCGCTGGCGGCCGCGGCATCCGCGCAGCGGGCGTCACGCAGCGGCTACGGCAACGGGGTCGAGGCCTCGGATACCGCGCTCGGCCTGGCGCGCGAGCGCGCGGTCGAGGCGCTCAGCCTGCCGCTCGTCGACCACGCCATCCCGGAGGAGGCGGTCTGGCAGTGCACGACCTGCGGCTGGTGCGTCGAGGGCTGCCCGGTGCTCATCGAGCACGTCGACTCGATCGTGGAGATCCGGCGCAACCTCGTCCTGGAGGAGGGCCGCAACCCGAAGGAGCTCAACACCGCCTTCCGCAACATGGAGCAGGCGGGGAACCCGTGGGGCCAGCCGCGCTCCGCGCGCCTCGACTGGGCGAAGGGCCTCGACGTGCCGCTCCTCACCGATGCCGAGGCCCCGCTCAATCCGCCCGTGACCGCCCGACCGGGCGCCGCCCCGTGGCGCACGATCGTGGGCACCGGGCACCACGTCCCCGACGCGGTCGCCGGCGGCGACACGATTCTCTACTGGGTCGGCTGTGCGGGCGCGTTCGACGATCGGAACCGCAAGGTCGTGCGCGCCATGGCACAGCTGCTTCGCCAGGCGGAGGTGCCGTTCGCCGTCCTCGGCAGCGGCGAGACGTGCACCGGCGACCCGGCGCGTCGAGCCGGGAACGAGTACCTGTTCCAGATGCTCGCCGAGGAGAACGTCGCGACCCTCACTGCCGCCCATCGGGAGCACGGCATCTCCACGATCGTCGCCAGCTGCCCGCACTGCTTCAACACGATCCGCAACGAGTACCCGCAGTTCGGGCTGACCGGGGTCGAGGTCATCCACCACACCCAGCTGCTCGACCGCCTCGTGGCGGAGGGGCGGCTCGTGCCGACCGAGCATCACGAGGCGGTGGTGGCGTATCACGACGCCTGCTACCTGGGCCGCTACAACGAGATCTACGACGAGGGGCGGCGCGTGGTGGCCGCCACTGGTGGCAGCGTCGCCGAAATGGAGCTCCACCACCGCAAGGGCATGTGCTGCGGTGCGGGCGGGGCGCGGATGTGGATGGAGGAGCACGAGGGGCAGCGGATCAACCACCGCCGCACCGAGCACGCGCTGAAGCTCGAGCCGGACGCGATCGCGACCGCCTGCCCCTACTGCTTGATCATGCTGCGCGACGGGACCACCGATCTCGAGCGGACCGATGTCGCCGTCCGCGACATCGCCGAGCTGCTGGCTGACGCGACCGGCGCGTGGAACGTGGCGCGCGACGCGCCCGGCGACTAGCGGCACACGACGGAATCCGCAGCGGACGCCGGATTCCGCAACAAACCGGGCCAGTACCTGCGGAAGGTTGTGGCCCCACCGGGCCTCCGGTACGATTCGCGCATGGCAATGCGCTCCCTGCCCGCGGCCGGCTCCCGGCGGCCGCTCCTCGACGACCTCGACAAGGCGATCATCAAGTGCCTCCAGCTCGACGGCCGGCGCCCATACGCGCAGATCGGCCGCGAGCTCAAGGTCCCGGAGGCGACGGTGCGGCAGCGCGCCGAGCGCCTCATCAGCCGCGGCGTGGTCCAGGTGGTCGGGGTCACCGATCCGCTGGCGATGGGCTTCCAGCAGCCGGCCTTCATCGGCCTGCACGTGGACGCCGCGCGCCTCGACGAGATCGCGGAGCGCATCGCGGAGCTGGAAGAGGTGACGTACGTCGTCGTCACCGCCGGGCGCTTCGACATGATCTGCGAGGTCGTGTGCGCCGACAACGAGCACCTGCTGCGGGTGCTCACCGAGCAGCTGGCCGGGATCGACGGCGTCCGCGCCACCGAGACGATGGTCGAGCTGCGCTTCGTCAAGGAAAGCTATCGCTGGGGCACGAGGTAACGAAGTGACCGTCTCCGCACGCGAGGTGGATCGCGCCAGGGTCCGGATGATCGGGGAGCGCGAGGAGCGCGGCTATCGGGATCGCACGCGGCGCAGCGCGGAGCTCCACGAGCGCGCCAAGCAGGCGCTGCCGCTCGGGGTCGCGAGCTCGTTCCAGGCCTACGACCCGTATCCGACGTTCATGACCGATGCCCGCGGCAGCCGCATCTGGGATGTCGACGGCAACGAGTACATCGACTTCGACATGGCGTTCGGCGTCCTGGCCGCCGGACATTCGCATCCGATCCTCGCCGAGGCGCTCCAGCGCCGCGTCGCGAACGGCACCTGCTACACGTTCCCGGTCGAGGAGACGATCGCGCTGGCGGAGGAGATCAAGCTCCGCTTCGACGCCGATCTCGTCCGCTTCAGCAACTCGGGCACCGAGGCCACGATGGACGCGATCCGCGTCGCGCGCGGCTTCACCGGTCGCGAGAAGATCGTGAAGTTCGAGGGCGGCTACCACGGCCACCACGACGACGTGCTCGTCAGCATCCAGCCGCCGCGCGAGATGATGGGCGACGAGGCGTCGCCGAACACCGTTCCGCTGTCGGCGGGCATCCCGGCCAGCCGGCTGGCGGAGACGATCATCGCCCCCTTCAACCGGCCCGACCTGGTGGCGGGCATCCTCGAGGCGCACCGCGGCGAGATCGCCGCGATCATCGTCGAGCCGGTGCAGTTCAACATCGGCGTGGTGCCGCCGGTCGCCGGCTTCCTGGAGCGGCTGCGCGAGCTCGCCACCGAGCACGACATCGTGCTCATCTTCGACGAGGTGAAGACCGGCGTCGTCATCGCCTACGGCGGCGCGCACGAGTACTTCGGCGTCACGCCGGACCTCTTCTGCCTGGCGAAGAGCATCGGCGGGGGAGTTCCGATCGGCGCCTTCGGCGGACGCCGCGAGGTGATGCTGGCGATCGAGGGCGGTGACCCGGACGCGGACGCGCCGATCGCGTCGTTCGACCGCAGCGACCGCAGCGAGCTGACGAGCACGATCGCCTACGTCCCGAACCGGGTCGCGCACCTGGGCACGTTCAACGGCAACCCGCTGTCGATGACCGCCGGCCTCGTGACCCTGACCGAGATCCTCACCCGGGACGCGTACCCGCGCCTGCAGGCGATGGGGGATCGGCTCACCGCCGGCTGCCAGGCCGTGCTCGACGAGTTCGGGCTGCCGGGCTACGCGATCAACGTCGGCCCGAAGGGCTGCATCATGTTCACTCCGGAGCGAGTGACGAACTACCGCGACTTCATCGGTCTCGACACCGAGCTGTGGACGGCGTTCTTCTTCTACCTCGTCAACCGCGGCATCCTCCTGCCGCCGGGTCCGGACGACCAGTGGACGCTGTCGGTGCAGCACACCGACGAGGAGATCGAGCGCCACATCGCGGTCTTCCGCGACTTCGCGGCCGAGGTCGCCGGCTAGCCGACCCGCCGGCCGCCGGCGTAACCTGCTGCGAACGGGGGAGCAGGAGGTGGGTCGGTGATCGAACGCTGGGCGCGGCCGTTCCGCGGGCTGTCCAATGGCATCGCCAACGCGGTGGATGCCACGTACCGGGTCCTCGGGGGGCCGGGCAAGCTGCTCCAGGACCTCCTGAACGGCGTCCTGCTCGGCCACTCGCTCCACGCCGTCCTCGTCGACGTCGTGGTCGGCGGCACGACCGCGGCCCTCCTGCTTGACGTGCTGCGCGTCGTCTTCCACGTCGACGGCCTCGCCATCGCCGCGACGTGGGTGCTGGGCCTGGCCGTGCTGTCGGCGCTCGGCGCGATCCTCTCCGGCCTCACCGACTACAAGGACACGCCGCCCAGCAGCGCGGAGCGCGACGTGGCCGGCTTCCACGGCCTGATCAACATCGTCGCCACCATCCTGTTCGCCGTCTCCCTCCTCCAGCGCCTCGGCAACGCCCACGACGCGGCCTTCTGGACCCTGCTCATCGGTTATCTCGTCGTGAGCGTGGGCGCCTACATCGGCGGCCACGTCGTCTTCAAGTACGGCTACATGGTGAACATCAACGCGTTCAACCGAGGCAAGCGCGCACGGGAGTTCACGGCCGTCCTCCCGGCGGCGGACCTCGCGGAGGCGACGCCCACGAAGGCGACGCTCGGCACCACGACCCTCGTCCTCGTGCGCCGTGGTGACGTCGTCCACGCGCTGAAGGACACCTGCTCCCACGCCGGCGGGCCGCTCTCGGGTGGCAAGCTGCGTGGCGACGGCATCCAGTGCCCGTGGCATGGCTCGGTGTTCCGGCTCCGCGACGGCGCGGTGCAGCACGGTCCGGCCAGCACGCGGCAGGTGAGCTATGCGGCCCGCATCGTCGACGGCCAGGTCGAGGTCCAGGGCCCGCGCGAGGGCTGACCGGCACGGACGCGCCTAGACTTGGGTTGGCGCCCGGCTGGATCCCTTTCCAGCACAGTGGGATCCGAAGCTTGGAATTCACGTGACTTGAAGTCGCG
>JADMIO010812877.1_pt1 | contig 39039 bp, 33 predicted proteins | sample 8958161 | NCBI WGS metagenome assembly JADMIO01 (sample SAMN16585339, study PRJNA669376) | soil metagenome | isolation source: Crop rotation soil | place: USA: Cullars Rotation, Alabama | collected 2011 | reverse complement strand
GACAACTTGTCCACGTGGAATTCTAAGCTTAGGATCCCAATGTGCTGGAAAGATAGCCGGTGAGGGAGAAAGCGGCGATGGGCATGTCGGCGGGGACGATGCCGGCGCGCACCAGCGGATAGAGCGCAAGGATGAACGCGGTGGCGTGGCAGCCGGGGTTGGCGACACGCGTGGCGGTTTTGATTTTTTGCCGATGTTCGGGGCTGAGCTCGGGCAAACCGTAGGCCCAGGCGGGATCGGTGCGGAAGGCGGTGCTGGCATCGATGATTTTTGTTTTGGGATTGTCGACGAGCGTGACGGCTTCCTTTGAAGCGGCGTCGGGCAGGCAGAGAAAGACGAGGTCGGCGGCATTGAGGAGGCGCTTGCGCTCGGCGGGGTCTTTCCGCTTGTCGGAATCGATCTTGAGAATTTCGATATCCTTCCGCAGGGCGAGGAGCTCGTTGATGCGGAGGCCGGTGGTGCCTTCCTGGCCGTCGACGTAGATCTTGGCGGGCATGGTGTTGTCCTAGTAGTGGGTGTGGGCCTTTCGGGCCAGCGTTTCCGAGAGAACTAAAGACCGGAAAGGAAAGCTGGGGGGAACATACGAGGCCCTTTGGTTAGCTTACGGTCCTTCGGCCTTGCGTTTCCACGCAAGGCTATTTTGGATTCGAAAAAAAAAGCGGCGTTCCGTTTGGAACGCCGCTTGAAAGTCCAAGTGTAGTAGCGTTCCGTTAACGCTTCGAGAACTGGAAGCTGCGGCGAGCGCCACGGCGGCCGTACTTCTTACGTTCCTTCATGCGGCTGTCACGGGTGAGGAATCCGCCTTCTTTCTGGGCGGGGCGGAGCGAAGCATCGAAGAGCGAGAGGGCGCGGCCGAGGCCCTGGGCGAGTGCGCCGGCCTGGCCGGTGTAACCGCCGCCGGAGACGTTGACGAGGATGTCGAGGTTGCCGGCGATGTTGGCGGCAATGAGGGGGGAGCGCACAAAGTGGCGATCCTTGGTTTCCTTGAAGTAGTCGTCGACTTCGCGATCGTTGACGATGAACTTGCCTTCGCCGGCGGTGATGCGGACACGGGCGACAGACTTCTTGCGGCGACCGGTGCCCCAGAAGTAAACCTTTCCGCCGATGACGACCTTGCCGCGCGACGAGGGGGCGGTAGCCGGTTTGGCGGGAGTTGCGGGGGTGGGTGTAGTTGCATCAGCCATGTTTTGATCCTGCGTCGTGGGTCTTACTAACGGGTAAAAAGCAATCAAGTTAATTCGATCAGATTACAGTTCAAGTTTTTCGGGGCGCTGGGCGGTGTGATTGTGATCGGCGTCCTTGAAGCACTTGAGCTTGCGGAGCATCTGTTCGCCAAGACGGTTCTTGGGGAGCATGCGGCGGACGGCCATTTCAAATACGGTGTTGGGCTTGCGGGCGAGGAGGTCCTTCATGGTGGCGACGCCGCGGCCACCCGGATAATAGGTGTAGTAGTCGTATTCGCGCTGATCGAGCTTGCGGCCCGAGACTTTGATCTTGGAGGTGTTGATCACGACGATGTAGTCGCCGGTGTCGACGTTGGGCGTGTAGATCGGCTTGTGCTTGCCCATGAGCCGCATGGCGACTTCGGAGGCGAGTCGGCCGAGGACCTTGTCGGTGGCATCGACGACATACCAGCGGGCGTCGACGTGGCCGACCTTGGCGAGGGTGGTTTTGCCGGCCGAACGTGCGATGCGGCGAATCGGCTTGGCGGGGGAAGCGGTGGTCATGACTGACTGTCCTTAGCGAATCAGGGTGAGGCCTGGGGCCATGGGGGCTTGGGGCCAAAAGTTGTTTCGTCTGGGGTTGGAAAACACTTTATGGGTAGGTTTCCGGTCCCTGACGGGAAACATTACAAGATACGGTTTTTGCGGAGATTGTCAAGGGCGGAGGGATGTGGTAGCATGTGGTTCTTTACGGGGCGTAGCGCAGCCTGGCTAGCGCACCAGACTGGGGGTCTGGGGGTCGCAGGTTCAAATCCTGTCGCCCCGACTTGTACCGAGGGTAAGGTACCCGAAAAGCCCGGTAATTCCGGGCTTTTTCGTTTTTGCTCACTGTCAGTTTCCGTCGATTCCGCCGTGTGCTGCACCGCCGGTTGCACCACACTTTCGCCCTCCTGGTTTGCCTTGGATCGCGGCTCGAAACCCGTCGCCCCCAATGGCAGGGGATCGGCAGCGGCCTCCTTCATTAATTCTTCGGGGACATGGTTGGCGTAGTGCTTGCCGCTGACGGTTATGCTGTGCCCAATCCACTTGCTCACCGCGAACTGGGGGAACTTCATGGCCCATTCTTTCTCGCATGAGCTCCGCAGGGTCTGCCAGAGTCGCTTCCACGGCTGGACCTCGGCACGTTTGATGTACGCGATCATGGTGCGATTCTGATAGCCGCACGGGCGGAGGGTGACGATGCGGTCGGGACTTTCGGGAGAGGGATCGTAGGACTTCTCGAGCAACTGCATCAGTTTCGGCATGATCGGCACCCAGCGGCGCTCATGTCCTTCGTGGTGTTCGGTCTTCGGGCTCCGCACATTGAGCTTGCGGTTGATCCAGTCTACGTCGCTCCAAGTCAGGATGTGCGTCTCGCTGGGGGTGCGGAGGCCGGCGTAGCGAGCCAGGGCGAAGAGCAACTTGAACCGCATGTCAGGACAGTTCTCGATGATCCGGTCGGCTTCCTCCGGTGTGACGTAACGGTCATTTTTCGCCGGCGTCGAGCCGCTGGAGAGGTGCTCGAACGGACTCCGGAAAATCAGTCCCCGCCGACATGCCTCGCTGAAGAAACCTTTCGCGTTGCCGCAATGGTGCCGAGCGCTCGCTTCGGAGAGCCTCTTGCGGCCGGCAACTGGATCGCCGGAGAGAAGCCACTGGCGCCACTCTGACGCTTCGTTTGCAGTGATGGCTCGCAGCGGCGTGTCCTGCTTGAAAAACGCCAGCAGTTTGGTGCGAGTGAGCTCAAGGTTCGTGATACAGCCGTCTTTCAGATCGCCCTTGCGGCTCTGAATGTAGCGATCCAGCCAGGGTCCCAGCAGCGTGCTTTCGCGCGGCTTGACCAGTCCGGTCTTGGCGATCTTGGCGTGGAGGCGATCGCTGCAGGATTCAAGCCAGCGGGTGGTCTCTGGATCGACTTGGCCCAGGACCAGGTGCTCGATCCGCAACTTGATTGCCTCGGCCTGCTTCATCGTCGCTTTGCCGAGTCGGACAGATTTCCGCTGACCGTCACCATTGAAGAATTGGATTCGTTTGCGCCCAGCGGGTTCTGAAATGATGCTTGCCATTGTGGATGCTCCGTACTGCTCTGCAACTGATTCGAGGAGGAAAGGGCGCGGCGACCGTGTCCGATCGCCGCGCCGATGGGGTTAAGGAATCAACAACTTCTTCCGGGCTTCCGCCAACTGGTGTTCGGCGGACTCGTAGGCCTCTTCCGCGGCCTTGTGACGGTCCTGCGCAGCAACCAGTGCCGTGTTCTTGTCCTGAAGTACACGTTCTGCTGATTTTTCTGTCGTCTCAGGTCCGACGTACCCCTGCCGATGGATCAGCGGGATCTTTCCTGCCCGCACATCGACCAGTGTTTGCTCCGCCTGCTTCACCAGTTTTCCGACGCGCTCAACTTCCATGTAAGCGGCGTGGCGAGCATCGGAGGCTTCCGCGAAAGCCTTGTGGGCAGCGTCGACCTCCGCAATCACCTTCGGGTCGGCGGAGTCCTCCAGATAGCGGCGGTTCTCCTGCACGGACTGCTCGCGGTCTTTGATGGCGACCAGTTGCATCTGAAATTCGTTGGCTTCATCGTTGAAAATCGCGGTGGCGCGATCGAGTGCGGCCTGGGCAGCAGTCATACGCTTGTCCAGTTCCTTCCGGAGTTGCGCGCACTCATCGGCATCTTTGAGATGGGCAAACGCTTCACGCCGGCGATTGTGGCGCTCCACGTCCTGCTCGAATGCCTCGGGCGACTTGCCCGCGGAGACGAGCAGTTGCTCAAGGGTTTCGATCGGGACCTTGCCACCGCCGGCCACGCGCGCCACCGCAGCGCTGTAGCTTTCGATAGCCGCATCCCTGCGGGCCCTGAGGCTGCGAACCAAATCAGTGAGTGTCATGGATTTCTCCTTGCCGGCTTCCATGCCGACGTAAAAAAACTTTCCGAAAACGGCGCGGCATCGGCCGAGCCACGATTTCGCTGAAGGGTTGATGGCGGCATCGGTGCGCTTCATCACGGGTGGCCGCCGAAAGTTGGTGAAGTGGAAGTTCTGCCAGCGGGAAGAGCTCTCGCCCGCTCACATACAAACCGAATTCCTGGGCCCGATGCCAGAGGTGCATGAGCGTTCGAAGGAATGATGCGCCGTGCCAAGGGTCGTACGTCGGCGGCTTGTAATCGGTGAAATGCCGCTTGATGTCATCGAGGACAACGGCGCCGACCACGTCCGGCGACACTGTCTGCAGTTCTGTCCACGGCATGTTGCCATCGAGCAGGTGCGCCAGTTCGTGCAGCAGCGTTCCCTCGGCATCCCGAAAGTCCGCAAGCACAATGCACCAGCCTCGCCCTATCCACCGATCCCCGATCGCATGGCGACAGGCGAGATCCAGGACGGGACCGGCGAGACCGATGACGCCCTTATCCGCGCGCTGAGTGCCGAGCTCCGTTATGTGGATCAGATACAACGGCCGCGACCGCAACTCCGGCGCCACCTTGTACGCCAAGGACAGCAGCCGCTCACGGTGAGCTTCGATATCGTTCATTTCGTGCATTCTGAAACTTCCTGAATTTGATGGGTCCAAGGGTCCAACCATGCCGCTTCCGGGCCTGTAACAGTCTGGAAATGGCCTGATCTGGCCTATTTACTGGGTGGTTGTCCCTCGATATCACTGTCGAAAAGACCCGGCTCACGTGGCCACAGCGCAGCGTGCTCGTCACGGAAAAACTGTTCTTTGGTTTTCCCGGACTTGCGGCCCTTGGCCGTGTGAACGTCGAAGGCGTAGTCGGGGATCGCCAGGACGGACCCGCGCGCGGCGTTCAGTTCCGCATCCAGCACGCTCTCATCGATCGCGATCTTGTCATAGACAAGGTTGGTCAGATGATCAGCGTCGCGGCATTTGCGGGCCTGACACAGCAGGATCGTCGCCTTGGAAGCGAAGATGCGCCCGCCGCCGGGCTTCTGCTTGTCGATCATTTGCCAGGACCGATACAGCGATTCGATTTCGTGGGTGATGATGCCCCAGCAATCCTCGGCGCTGATGGTGAGAAGCCGGCGCCACAAGTACTCCTTGTAGTTGCTCTCGAAGAGCTCGATTGCCCAGTAACCGGCGAGCCGAGCATCACCACGGCGGATTGCTTTCTGCAACGCAGAGGCGACTTCGAGCAGCACATAACCGCGCGCGGTTGTGAGTTGTCTTCCGGCCATGGTTAGTCCTCCCCTTCAAGCATGAGCGTGAGGACTGGTTCGCCTTCGTCGCCCGGACCGATCTGCGCCCACATGGCAACATCCGCGCCGTCGACGCCGGCGACGGTGAAGTGCACTTCGTTCGTCGAAGGGTTCGCGTGCGCCGCCCTACGGAACGCATCGAGCACCATCGCGGTGCGGCACATCGCTTCCCAGACACAATCTGGATTGGCGGTATCGAGGTCCGAGGAAATCACAGCCGCAAAGGCGGCCGCGGTGATCGCCGTGTGCACCTTGATCCTGCTCGCGGCGAGGATGCGCCGGAAACCTTTGCGTGTGAGATCCACAAGCACACCATCCTCGATCGCCTGCTTGCGAGTGTACGCGAAAATGATCGGCCCGAACGGCTGGTCGGCGTGCAACTCCTGATCGGAGAAGCCCGACGCCTTGAGGGCTTCCCAAGTGTCCTGATCCAGATGCTTGCCACTGGAACTCGGTTTGGGATTGTTGGTGTTTTCAGACATGGCACACCTCCTCCGCCGACATGGCGGACATCTGTTCGCGAAGCCACGTGATCGCGGCTTCGCGGTTGGTAACAGTGGATTCCACGAGATAATCGAGCGACATCCGATCGGGACCAGGCAGGTATTGAAACCCGCGCGTTCCCAGCGTTTGACTGACTCGTCCGGGCAGGTGGCGGAACTCCGCCGGCATGACAACCATGCGGAAGAAGCCAACATCGCAGACGGCCGTCGCAAGGCTGGCAACGTCCAGAGGCATATCCGCGCTCTTGAGCTCGACGATGCTCACCAACTTGTAGATCGCGGAGCTCACGTCCTCGCCGACAGAGAAGCCGACAACCCGGACATTGACACCGCGCTGGGTGAGAACATCGGCCAGCGCGACGGCGGCGGCACCGCGGTAGATGAGATCTTCGGCGGTCTGCAGGCAGGCAACCGTGAGGTTCACACCGATGGTCACGGTGCGGCGGGTCTGGGACTCCCGAACACTGCGTTCCCAAGCATTGGGCTCGCGGGACAGGTACCGGTCCGCATCGAGCTCGTCACCCCAGTCCAATCCCCGGCGGACTTTCCGGCGCGGTTGGCTGGGCAGGGAGATTTCATCGAGAAGCACTTGCCGCATGGCATCGATTTCCGCGAGCAATTCCGCGGAAGGATCAGTCACCGCCTTGCGCAGGGACTCGGGCGTGTGACCGTTGGCCCACCGGTCGCCAGCGTGGCGCCGGTGCAGTGCGGCCAGGTAGGTGCGGGCGTCGTCACTCTGGGCGTAGTCGGCAAAGGCGTCCTCGACCAGCTCGGACACACTCGACCACATCAAGCGACCGGTTCCATCCGGACCCAGCGCTGCCGCGCCCTTGAGGGAGGCCGGTGCATAGGTCGGGGTGAATCCGTTCCCGCGCAACGGCTCGCGTGGAGCGGCCGGGCGCGGGGAATTCTCCGGGGCCGGTGACCGGGCCCATGTGCGGGCCTTCTTTCCCTTACGGCTTGGCAGCGGAGCATCCTGATCGGTGTGGGGACCGCAAGCCTGGCAGCGAATTCCGTAATGTTTGGCGAACCAGGCTTGCTCACCCTTGGCGACTTTTTTGCCGCAGGTCCGGCACGCTCCGTTGAAAAATGCTTGGATCAAGCGAGGTTTCATCAGCACACCTTCGCTTTCTCGTCAGCCGACCAGTCCTGAAGGAAACGGCTCTTGACCGTCTGCAGGTCTTTTCCGGCGCGGAGTGCTCTGATCGAGGAAACCACCAGTCGCGTAGATGCGACTCGGCGGAGCCGGTTCCGGCTGATCGCGGATCGGAGGGTCGTAATCCACTCGATCAATTCGGTGGCGGCCTCCTTAGCGAGGGCGGCTTTAACCAGCGAACTTTCGAGTTCCTCGTCGTAGGTGACAAAGATCGTCGCTAGGCAGAATCGATCGAGGGTGGAGGCGTCGAGCTGGTTGCGGCCGACGTACATCAAATCCCCACCGCGTCCCCATGTGTTCGCGGCGGCGACGATGATGCACTTGTCATGTCGGTGATGGGTGCTGCCGTCGGGTGTAACGAGGACGCCGTTGGCGAGCGCAGCGTTGATGGCGACCATGACGTTTGCGTCGGCGGCGTCGATTTCGTCGAGCAGGTACACCCCGCCGTTTTCGTACACCGTGACGAAGCGGCTGGGCACAAATTTCCAGCTGCCGTCCGATTGGGGCAGCGTCCGCCCCATCAGGTGGGTTTCGGTGACTCCGGCGGACAGGCTGATGAATCCGAATTCCAGTCCCAGCGCCTGGGCGAGGTTTTTGGCCAGCGTGGTCTTTCCCGATCCCGCGGGGCCGACCAGCAGCAGGTTGTTATGACCTTCCTGCACCAGTCCGAGGAGTTCCTCGAATTGACGGTGCGGCCGTTCAGAGAGCGTGTTCACCTTGCCATCGGGCATGGCGACTTCGATACGGCGGGGCAACGTGGCCTTGCCGAGTTCCTCGAGCACGATCAACCGCACGGCGTCGGCATCGACGGCGCCGTCGTGAAGGTGCTCTTCGACAGCCTGGGCAAACAGCCGCAAGACGTCGCCGGGCTCCGGCCTCTCCAAAGTGGGAACTGACGTGGTAGAATGGTTACGCATCTGAAAGTCTCCCTTTCAGGTGTTCCGGCCGGCTGGTGTTGACGCACCTGTCCGGCCTCTTTTGTTTCCGGGCGTCCCATCGGCCATTCCAAAGTGGGGTCCGGACTTGTAATTCCAGCATTGACAGTGCCTTACGGGAAGGCGGTAGGGCTGCGGGAAAGAATCTGTAAAACTTGATCCTGAAAGCCTTTGACAACGGTGGGGCGAAAATTCTGCTGGAATTTCCGCGCGGGGCGGGGTCGGGACGGTTACCCGATTTACCGCAACCTGGTCTCGGGATTCAGGATCTGGCTGAATCTCCGAACCTCGCGTCGCGCCCACTCCTCCCACGTCTTCGGCGGCGCCGCGTCCTGGGCGATCGCATTCAACTTCGCGCATTCCGCGTGCATCTTCTTCCGCCATGCCGCCTAATTGCTCGAAACCTGCTGCTTTGACATCACTCGATCCTCCGACTTTGCAGAAAAGAAAGAATAGTGTCCCCCCTGATCGTTCCCATCGGGGTGTCGAACTCGACGTGACCGGGAAGGACCCGTAACCGCGGCGGTACACACCACGGCGGCAATAGCGACAGCGACAATGGCAACTCGAACAATGGCGACGGCGACTCACGACTCGCCTCGCTTCCTGCGTGCGCGCGCGACTTTGCCCCGCCCCCGAGATGCGTCTACGCACTCTCGGGGGGTGTGGGGGGTGTGCGCGCACACACGAAACAACGTTTCATCTGGATTCGGCTGGTTGCTGTACCTGACTGGTTCGGTCCGTGCCGTGCTGCGCCATTCATGCACCAAATGATCAGAAACAGCGAGCGCGAGTAAGTCGGCAGATTTCCGATTTGAAATTCCGTCCAAGCCGGCGCGGGCGATGATGGTGCGCCGGTCCTGTGGTTTGGCGGTGATGTATTTCGCGACGAATGCTGCTGCGGTGAGTGCCGGCTGCGCATCCTGATCGCGATCGCGCTTCCGGCCTGATCGCTGGAGCAGGGTGGGATCGAGGGATTCATCGGGATGCCAGAGCGGGAAATCCCAACGGAGACAGAGCGGCTTGAGTGGCGGCCATGATCGCGCGGCACAATCCAGGACCACCACGTTCTCTTCTTCGTGGGGGCGAATCACGAGATGAGTATCCGTTGCGCGGGCCATGGAACCGGCGCCGGCTCCAACGTCGGTCACATTCTTGTCGGCTTGGCTGCCCTTGCTGGCATGGTGGATCAACACAAAGGAACACTGGAGACGCTGGGCATGAGCGTCCAGCACGTTGTACAGGTTCGCCATGGCGCCGTTGTCGTTTTCGTCGGTGCCGGCAGGGAGGAAACGGTAGAACGCGTCGAGGATGATCAGCCGGTAACTGCCGGCGTCGATCTGCTCGAAGTACCGGCCGAGGCTGTAAAGATCCTGCAGCCGGCCGCGCAAGGGCTCGACGTGCAGACGGTCGGCATAATCGGCGAGAGACAGCCCCATCGCCTGGGCGACCGTCTTGAGTCGCCGCGCCAGAGTCTGGGGGTGGAGCTCGTTATCGATCAGGAGGACATCGCCGATTTCGACCGGGAAACGACCGAGCCAAGGACGGCCACAAGCAACAGACAGCGCGAGGCACAGGACCATCCACGATTTTCGCGCCTTGGACGCGCCTATGATGTTCATCAGCTCGCACATCCGCAGCAGATCCTGGATCACTGGCGGAAGAAGCTCGGGATAGCTGACAACCAGATCGCCCGCACAAATTGGCTTTGGCTGGGCGGCAATAGGCGGCTGCGAGACCGACTGGATCTTTGCACGCGCCGGCCCTCGCGGCGGCGCCGAATACGCGCTGCGGCAGGTCGCCATTGCTTCTTCGGGTGTGTAGGGATTGGCGCCGGCTGGGCATGCAGCGGCGTATTTCAGCATGGCCAGTGTTGCCTGTGATTCGTCGATACCCGCATCCCGCAGCTGGCACGCGAGCCAGAGGCCGGTATCGTTTCGGTTCCCTTCGGTCACGCGGGAGAGAGCCTGGGCGAGCCAGTGGGCGCCAGCATCGGGTGGGACTGGCGCAGGCCGTTCCGCCTGTGTGCCTGAGATCCACGCCGGCAGCGGCTGCAGTTCGGCGCTGATGTCACGCCACTGATAGCGTGACCCGGATGTGTGCAGACTCGGCGGCGCCACGACGAAACCACCATCGCCGCGGACGTCGATCCCTGCCCCGATCTTCGAAGACGAGTTGGCCACGCGACCGCCAGGATGCTTGAAATACAGATGAAATCCGCCGCCGCCGGTTTTCACTTCCAGCGTCTTGGGAAATTCCCCGTGCTTCGGCACCAGATCCAGCGCGGCCTGAAAGCCGCCATGCCGCGGATCGATATCGATCACGACTAGACTTGAGATCGCCCCAGTGGCGATGCCCACATTGGCGCTGTTCCAGTCCCACGCACGGATCGTTGCGGGATCGCAGCTGGCGTCTTTCACGCCATGCACCGTGCGCGGATGCTTGCCCGCGCTGCTGCAGTTATCTCGGCCGCATGTGCAGCGGCCGTTGGCAATCGAGTGCAACGGAAGCACGGACCATCCGCGCGCAGCGTAACCCAGTGCTGTTTCGAGCATGTCGTTCACGCTCACTCTCCGAGAGATACCGAACTGACTTTTGAATCGACCCAAGCCTGCAGGTCCGCCGGCCTATACCTGACTGCGCGGCCCAACTTCACCACTCGCAACTCACCACGTCTAGCCGCCAGGTAAAGCGATTTCTCGCACATGTTCACGAGTTTCGCGGCCTGCGTCCCGGTCAGAAGAATTGGCGTCAGTTCACGGGAGGGAATGTTCGACTTAGCTTCCACGAATCCACCCCTTCCCAGTGCTGAAGTTCCCGATGATCGCTCCCGGTTCGAGGTACGACCGCAGACGATTGAGCACGCTGGGGTCGTATAAGGCAGTCCCCTGGATAATGCGTGCGGGCTGAATCGACAGGTCGGCAACGAGTTCCTTCACGCGGTGTTCCGGCTGCTGTGCGAGCCGGGCAAGTTCTTTGACGGTGCAATAACTGTGGGATTTCATGTGTGTGGCCTCCATGCCTTGTGAAAGAAACTAACCGGCGCGAAGCGTGCGCTTCTCGATCCGACGCAGCAGTTCCTGCACCGACGCCGCGTCGAACATGCGGTAGGTTCCGGCGCGCATCGCCGGCTGCAGTTCGAGCCGATCGATTAGATACCGGATGCGGTGAATGGGTTGGCCTGTTGCTGCGGCGATTTGGCCAATAGTCCAAAGGGGCCGATTTAATGCGGGTGCTGGCATGCGAATCACCTCCTTGTAGGTTCGCAATGAGAGATCAAAGCTAGCGGATCGCCGCTGGCTGATATCTCATACACCAGTACCGACATGGGAAAAGCACAAAGTTGGCAGAAATGAGGCGACCGCATCGCAAAGTTACAGGGGTGTAACTCGCGTCCTTCTGGGATCGCTGTTAGGGGAACTCGGAGACTTAAACGCGAATTGTCGCCGACGCGCGCGGTAGGCCAAGGCAACTGCGGCGATTGAAACGAGTGTCAAGTTTGCGGGCTCCGGAACCGAGGCAAAGGTAGAGGAGGGGATGTATGCCGTGCTCGGAACGGCCACTCCCTCTAAATTGATCTCTCCGTTCGGCTGAAAACTTGTCGCGTTTGTGTGAATGAAGATTGGCGTAAGCGATGAAACCGGCGACAAAATCCAAACACCACTACCCCTTTCGGGATTTCCTAAGAATATTCCTGGAACCGTACCAATTGCAGTGTTAGACCTTACCGCAACCACTGGTAGTGTCAGACCTCCAGCGTCCAAACGCCGATCAACGTCCAATGCAGGGCCAGTGTCGAAACCGGTAATGGCAGCCCCAGGAACTGTAGCGCTCACGCTGTTGGGGTTGATAAATTGGTAGTAGAAGTCGAGCAGTCCCGTGGAATCCTCCCTAACTACCCAATTCTGAAGATCAATTTCTGGGTTCCCTGGAACAGTTACCGCAAATGTTTGGCTGGCAATTATTTGCCCCACCAATTCCGGCCTATCGGAAAGTGTGGTTCCCGGTAGAACAGACGTCGTCCCGGACCAAGTCACCCCCGAAGCGGCAGTGGAGCTGAGAAGAAGTATAACAATCCCGTAAGCGCGATCGGTTCTCATTTGCAAAGACCATTCCGTACTCTAGATGTCGCTAGTTGAAACGCGATTGCTGAAAGACACGAGATTTGTAAACTTAAACTTCTACACAACAGTTCAACGTTTGACTCGCTGATCCGTTCCAGACCATCCGCACGCAGCGTAGCGAATTCGCCTGCCAAATATAGCCAATACGCACTGTCGGCTATGTGGCCAAAATTCGTTAGGTACTCGTCCAAGATGGAACTCGTAGCCAAAATGCTCGAGCAGGTGTTCATGGATGGCGCCTCATTTATGTATAGAAATCGCGGTTCCCTTATAGAACCTTTCCGCAAACTGGACAACTTTAAATGGACTCACCGAGGCCCGTTCGAAAATCAAGATCCAAATCTGGACCGCCGACTATCAACCGAGCCCACAAAAGCTTCACTGCAAGATTGGCCGTATCAGTGATCTGTAGATAGAAGTCGCGGATTGCCTCGCAGTCAGTGCCCGTTGAGACGCGCGCTTACCGACTTCAAGGGCCTTTCGGCATCCATAAAGGCAATCTGTGTTTCAGGCATTCCGAGTAATTCGACGCGAGTAAAACAATAAAGAACTGATCGCAAGCGGAAGCAACGCGAGGCTACTCGGCTCAGGGACTGATGATAGAGGAGCGAAAGCGGTAGTCGTGACCGGGTCTGGAAGCGCTCCAAATACCTCAATTTCACCGGTCAAGGCGTATCCGGTAGCGTCAGTGCGGACGAAAAATGGTGTAAAGCGACTGTTGGGGGGGAGCGGAAATGAGTTACCAATGGCTCGCTCGCCTATAAAATGGAGACTTCCCCCACCCTCACTGATTCTTGGAAAGAAAGGGGAGCCCCCAAGATCCGTCCTGAAGTCCACCTCTAGATTTGGATCAGCAGTGTCAAAGCCTGTAATTTGGAAATCAGGCACGAGTGCACCATGATCGTTCGGGGCGACGAACTGGTAATAAAAGTCCAAAGTACCAGTGGAGTTTTCCCGGAGCACCCAATTCATAACGGTGATCTGTGTGCCGAAATCGCAGACGAACGAAAAAGTTTGCATTGCGATGACAGTACCTGCTAATTCGGGTCGTTCGACAAGAGAAGTTCCCTCAGGAATCGCACTTCCGCCTGAAAATGTGATGCCCGATGCCGAGATCGACAACAACGACAAACTGAGCGCGGCCATCAAAATGCGGTGAACTTTCACGATTGACCCCCCAACAGAGTGGTTGGTGACCAAATCCGCATTCAGCTTGGCAAAACCTGCGCCGGTTGAGTTCCCTTGGTCGCGAGAGCAAAGATTGGCGAAATTTACGACAGTTCGGCTTGTCGAGTCAGTCATAACGTCGTGGTGTGTCTAACAAGGCGGGCCGAGAAAAAACGATTAAAGGGTTGTTTATTCGTGAATTACGTGCCGCGCACTCAGGACATCCACGTTTTCGGACTCATTTTTGCTGATGAGCTCCTCACCAGGTTTCAGTTTCCTCCGAAGCTAGCAACTCGGATTAGCCAATGGAATTTACTTGGAGGGGTCCATGAAGCCCGAACTTTTCCGCAAAGGGAGTCGCGCCACATGTCGCAACGGTTCGCCATATGGTCTTAAAGGAGTGTGTTCCCGGGCGAGACTCATCGAAACTCTGGAACAGCGGGTGATGCTCTCGGTATCAGTCGTGACTAACGCATCTTTTGAGCAAGATCCCCTTGGATCCGTGAGCCATCCCACCGGTTGGAGCATTTCCAATGGTGCGAGTTGCACAATTGTTAACACCGGGGTCGCCGTTGGGGACAAGGCGGCGAAGTTATCTGGCGCGGTTGCATCGGGCACGATTCTCAGCCAAACGATTGCGCCCGGCTCTCTGACCCTCGGGCAAACCTACACCGTTATTTGCGCGGTCACTTTTGATTCTTCATCCGGTCCTGGCAGTGGAACGTTCAAAGTCTATTCGGACGGGCGCACCGCACCGTTCTTAATGACTCGGTGATTGTGGATTCGACAGGCATCACAAAAGCGTTCGCGGCGAGCTTTGTTTATTCCAATCAGAACGCACTCAACCCCGGGTCGGTTATCCTAAACTTTTCGATTGATGGAGCTAGTCCGCAGGGCATAATAGCGACCATTGACAATTTTGATGTCACTGAAACCCCCGCGCCCATTGGAGTGAATCTCAGTGGAATCGCCGATTCCGACCGGCAGTTCATGTTTGCTAATGCCATGAAGACTTCTCGCGGCTACGGACCCGCTTCTAATTATAATTATGGTTACGAAGATGATCCCACCGTGGTCGATCCAGTAACGCACTGGCCGATTAGGGACGTGGCCGTTCGTGTCATTACCTTGGATCCAGGGATCCCGAATCAGGATGTTGCCACCTTCACGACTCAGCCCGGACACCCTTATAAGTTCCGGTGCAAGGGCTATGTCGACGTGCAGCTCAACACAGCCGACTGCACTGGTACCGTGGAAAACGTTGTCTACGCTCAACATTTGGGAGACGAGACGACAGCGGATATCTACATTACTGATATGGCGTTCAATTACGGTCTTACACTGAAGCTCCTCGACGTCAATCACAATTTCGGGGGCGGTCAAATTCAACAGGGAATCTCGGATATTGAATTATGGCGACCAGATGAAACAATAGGTTCCACCTTTAGCCAAGCGTTCCTTCGCTCACTGGAACCGTTTAGTGTCATCCGAGCGATGGACTATCTCGACACGAACAAGAATGATAGCGTGATGTATTGGGCAGACAGGACTCCCAAGAGCGCACCACATCAAACTGCTGCAGAAGGGTATCCCGGCGGGGCACCTGAGTTTCTCATTGAACTTGCAAATCAAACGAATAAGGATCTCTGGTATACCCTTCCAGTGGGTTCTATCCAGCAAGGCACGGCGGGAGCGACAGACTATGTGGCGGGACTTGCCAACCTTATACAAAACGGGGATGCAACTACCAACACTTCGAAGCTCAATTCGGGACTTCACGTGTACGTTGAGTATGGGAATGAAGAGTGGAATTTCGACGAGCAGTTGCTGTATGGTACGCCCGCGGCCAACTACGTTTACAGACAAGTCAATGCGGGCCAGCCGATCATTAATTCATACCACTTAGTACAACCGAACGAAGTGAATAACCCCGCCTATTATGCATGGCGCCTAACAGCCCATCGAACTAAAGAAATTCTTGATCTCTTTGGAGGGAAGAGCGACAGGATCCGGCCTGTACTAGCCAGCCAATTATTCAACAATCCTGTAATCGATGCACAATTGTCATACTTTACAAACGAACTCGGAACCCCGAGCAGCTATCTGTATGGTATAGCAGGCGCGCCGTACATGAGTCTGGCAGGACACGAAAACGACGATGATTTATCGATAGGCGCCGTACTTGACTATCTACACTTTTCACTGTTAGATACGAGTTTCATCCAACTACTTCAACGCGTCGATCATTATCATCAGCAAGCACAGTCCCACAACTTAAAGTGTTTGATGTATGAGGCTGGTTTCGACTACTTGAATTTCTTCGGCACGGCGCAAAGCGCTGAAGCGAAGATCAAATCAAATTACGATCCCGGAATGCGTGCATTGATTTCTGAGTACCTGGATGATGTATACGCACATGGAACAGATATGCTGGTGTATTACAGATTGGCAGATCGGTGGGGCCTTTCTGGACCGTCGGCGTTTCCTGGCTATGGTCTGACGGAAAATATCGCCAACCTTAATACTCCTAAGCTCCAAGCAGTACGGGATTTTCTGTCACCCTATTCCGCGTACTACCGCGCGCCGAGTATCATTACCGATGGCACCGTGTTGCAGGCCGAATACTTCGATAAGGGGCCAAACGGTTTGGCTTACAGTGTTTCCGTGAACAACAATCAAGGTGTGTTCCGCACTGAAACAAGCGTGGGCGTAGAAGCCCTTGCTTCAAATGATCCCTACGGTGGCGCGTACGACGTTGGATACATCGAAAATCTTGAATGGCTGAAGTTCACCGTACAGGTGCAGGCCGATGGTGACTACAGTTTCACTTTCCGAACCGCGGCCTCGGCTGCTACCAACTCCGATGGCGGGACCTTGCGCCTGCAAGATGAGGACGGAACAAACCTTAGCGGCGATGTAACCGTACCAGGGACTGGCGCCTATGATGCATGGACTGACACGGATCCAACTGCTGCTCATTTCTTAAGCGCCGGCACACACGTATTAAAGCTGATGTTTTCTCCAGCCCACGGTGGTTTTAATGTTAACTGGATCGCTTTCCAGCGGGTGATTACCGGCGGGGTAAATGAGACATTTGATCCAGTGCTGGGCAACGTTACCATCACTCAAGATAAAGTCAGGAACTCTCCCGTCGTTGTGCAAGTGTCGGACGACAATTCTAGCACCCAATACACTTTTCTGAACGGACAGCACACTTTCCGCTATTCCACGGCATTTCTGAATTCTCTCACGGTCGGCGCAACGTCCAGTGAAAACATTGAAACGAGCGGTGATATCCCGGTCCCGCTGTATTTCCAGGGCAGTCATCTGGCACTCAGTAATTCGGGCACGATCGTTCTCCCCGGCGACCTGAACGCCGATCTGATCGACAATTCCGGTTCGCTCACAGTTCACAATTTGACTCTTGGTGCCGCCGGCACACTAACAAACCAAGTTGGTGCTACTTTCAGCGGCGATATACTTAATCTTCAAGCGAACTCGTTCGTCGACAATTTCGGAGAGTTCTCTTTTGGTGGCGCCACCTTCGGATATGACCCAAACAGCCCCTCCCCTGGTACCCAGATGTGGAACGAACCGAACACGGGCCTGATGTATTGGCTTGGCGGCGACGTGACGCTCAACGGAACATCATTGTGGTACAACGGAGGGCAGTTGAACCTGACTGGCGGAGCAAAGACTATCACGCTAGTCAATGAAATTTACGCGGATACCATCGCCAATGATGGCTCCGTCGTCTGGGATTCCGGCGACATTACGATTGCCCTGCAGAACACGAGCATCGGGCACATTTTCAACTCCGGCTCCTGGGAAATCGCTGGCGGTGCAAACAGGCTCACTCTATATCTCCCCAACTACTCCGGCGTTGACATCGGCTATACGGACGGTACACCAGGTTCATTCCTCTGGTCGAGCGGCGACGTTGTCATTCAAGGCACTTCTGCGGCTCTGGACAAGGTTGCCATTTGGGATGGAACATGGACGTTTGCCGGCGGTCCTTACACCTTTACCTTTGTTTCCTGCAACATGTTGGTTTATAACAACTATCAACAGATCCGGAGTTTCGTGAATTGGACGAGTGGTAATATTGAGTTCATTCACGGGTCGCTGCTTACCCAAGGTTCCCCCAATATCACGTTAAAAATTCCAGCGCAGCACATTCTTTACACCTCAGACTTCACATTCAGCAGCCATATCACCCTTGATGTAGGTGCTGGAATATGGATTGTTCTAGTTCCAGATCAAATCCTGAGCCCTGAATCTATCGCTGCAATGATCCGGTCAGGCTCAGTGATGTCCAGCGAACTCTATGGAGTCGGTGGTGTCGGCATCCTGGACAACTCCGATCTTGGTCTTACGCAAGTCAATGGTTTCGATGTTCTTCCCCACAGCATTATAGTTACCCGCGAGCTCCTAGGTGACGCTAATGTTAATGGGGTCGTTGACGGCGACGATTTCAATATCTGGTTCAGCCACATGCTGAGCGGTAGCTATTCGTGGCTTCGCGCTGATTTCAATCACGATGGCATTATTGACGGTGCCGACTACGATATCTGGTTTACGCACCTTTTCGTGCAGTGGCCGTCGTAAACGTCCGCGCATTGTGGCCGGTTACAGCGAATCAGCGAATCTTTCGCCAATGCGACAAACGGAAGCGGTTCTACCTACATTGTTTTCCTGGCGTCATTTGCCATTGGTTTTTCCGACAGCCTGAAGTATCGTGAGAATACCGGTTCTGACGGCCTCAGGCAGACTATCCCACTTCTCGAGAAGGCTTCTGACGCCTGAGTCACCCGCCAGATGCGCCGGAATCTGCGCCGGTTTTTCTCGGAGGCTGCCGATTTTCCCGTATTTTTCTTCTGAGGCGTCAGGTTCAAATCCTGTCGCCCCGAGTGAAAGGGCCGTCGGTTGCTGACGGCCCTTTTTCGTTTTTGCCTCCCGTACCGGATGTGAGGCGGTGAGGCGGTGAGTCGTCGAGTCGTCAAGTGGTTGCATCGTCAAGTCGTCAGGTTGTTAAATCGTCGTGTCGCTAATTGCGCGCTATGGGCGACTGAGCTCATCTGTTGGCAAGGGGGATTCGGGGGGATGGGAAAACCTCAGGGTATAAAAAATAGTGTCCGGTCTTTTTTGAGCTTTTTCTCTTGACCGATTTTGTTGCGCCCCCTTATAAGTCGGTTCGGTTCTTTCTATCAGCTCCTTTGTGCATTTCTTCTGTGACGGTCTCCGCTCTGACGTGTTAGCTCTGCTCGGCTGTGGTTTGTTATGCGCCGATGTTGTGTGGCATGGGCGCTTCGTGGGAACTCCGTCAGGAGAAATGTGTCATGTCCAGTCGCAAGGTCCGTCGAAACATCCGTCGTTCGCCGCGCATCGCACGTGCATTGAGTGAATGTCTTGAGCCGCGGGTGATGCTCACTGCCCAGCCCACCTCCTGGACTCCCCTGGGCATCGGCATGGGGGGCACGTGCTACAACGCCATCATGAACCCGCTGAACCCCAACGAGTTTTATCTCGAGACGGACATGGGGGAGGTGTGGCACACGCTGGACAGCGGCTTGCACTGGACCACCTTGAGCATGCAGACGCAGCTCACTTCCAACGCACAGACGGACGGCGTTCAGTTCACCAACAACACCAATATTCAATATGCCATCAGCGGGAAGTCGACGCCGAAGATCACCACCGATGACGGCCTCACGTGGCTGGCTCTTCCCGGTTGGGCGGCCATCAAGGCCCAAGACGGCGGCAGCGCGACGCACCTTATTGTCGATCCGAACAACTCCAACCGCATCATCATGATGGAGCAGAAAACCGTCGGCTCGAATTACAACTGGTGGGCGTATTACAGCACCGACAGCGGCGCCACCTTTACCCTGATCAACTCGGACACGAGCGGGACGCAGACCGACGAGCCGTGGGTCGGCGGGTCGTTCTGGGACGATAACAACACGAACAACATTTACTTTGCGACGTTCAAGGGCTTGTACAAGTCGACCAACGGCGGCTCGTCATGGACGTTCACGTCCTCGTCGTCCTTGAGCAAGCCGAACAATCCAAACGGTTTCAACGTCAGCAGCGGCCAGACGTATTCGAAGATCGTGAGCTTCACGGGTTCGAGTTCCGGCGGAACGACCCGCTTGTGGGCGATTGCGTGGGACGGTTCGGTGAACACGGTCTCGGCGACGGCGAGCGGGATTACGACGTATGCGGGGCTGTACACCAGCACGGATGGCGGGGCGACATGGACGGAGACGGAGGGCGGGATTTTTGGCAAGCAGGGGGTGAAGATCCTGACGCCGCGGTTTGTCAACGCGGTGAATGACGACATCAACAGCCTGTGGGTGGGCGGCGAGGACAACTCGGCGGCGACGTCGGTCATGTTCTACAAATCCACCAACGCCGGCACGTCTTTCACGCGGTTGCTGCAGACTGGCTACGACACGACGAACTTCCCGGGCGAAACGCCCAACCAGAACGTTTATACCCGCACGTGGGGCGTGGGCGGCGATTTCAGCTGGGGATACCTGGGACCGTGCATCACGATGAATGTGAACCGGGCCAATCCCAATTACATCACGATCACGCAGATGGGGACGCTGTGGGGCACCAACGATGGCGGGGCGAACTGGTATGATCTGGAAGGCGGCGGGCCCGACCAACTTCCACTGACGGCGTGGAATCCCAAGGGGCAGGCGATCGTCAGGGGGACGCCTTATGTGAATTCGCAGGCGAACGAGACGTCGGCGTGGAACGTCACGGTGATCGATCCCAACACGATTTTCGTTGACGACACGGACGTCACGGGGCAATTCTCGACGGACGGCGGCGCACACTGGTCTTATGTGCAGACGCCGGGCATCAGCATGCCCAATACGTTCTACGATTCGGTCTACGTGCCGAGCACCGACAAGCTTTACGTTGTGACATCGGACAAGCACGACATTTTCACCAACAACATCGACGACGGCGAGATTGAGCAGCTTGGATCGAACTTCCTGATGGTTTCTTCTGACAGGGGCCGCACGTTTACCACGATTCATACCTGGGCCGCCACTTCGCCGACCCGCACTCTCGCCATTGATCCCAACAATCCCGACATTGCATATGTGGGGGCGATCAACCACGCCTCGGGTGTCGGCGGCATTTGGAAGACCACGAACCTTTCTGCCGGCGCCAGCGCGACCTGGACGTACATCAATCAGCCGACGCGCGATGTCGACAACAACGGGACGCAGGATTTTGCGCTGAAATATCCGGACCAGATCACGATCCTCAACGACGGGACGCTGATCGCTGTCGCGGCCGACCGGCTCGCGTTCGCGCCGGAATATCTGAGTCCCAACAGCCTCTCGTTCACGTCGGGCGTGTGGACCAGCACCGACGGCGGCACCACGTGGGTTGACCGCTCTTCGCCGATCGGCGACTTCTCCGACATCTACAACAACGGCCATGACATGTACTACACGCAGGGCAACCTGATGACGACGGAAACGTTCTCCGTGACGGTTGACCCGAATGATCCCAACCAGAACACCTGGTTCGCCACGACTTATTACTTCGGCACGCAGGGGTACGGCACGATCTACAAGACCACGGACCGCGGCGCTCACTGGAGCAACTGGGTGCAATGGGCGAACGGCACTTCGGAAACCGGCACGGTGGGCCAGGCGGAGAACCTGTGGATACAGCCGGGCGGCAAGATCATGCTGGCGACGACGAAGAACGGGCTGTTCTATACGGCCGATTACACCGCGGCGACGCCGGTCTGGTATCCGGTGGCGAACTTCCCGTTCAACGGCAATCCGTCGTTTGAGATCGCCTCGAATCCGTTTAATTCGAACATCGTTTATGTGACGACGTTCGGCGACGGCGTGTGGACGGCGGATGTCAGCCAGCTGGGCGTTCCCGGTATCGTTTCCAGCGTGACCGCAACCACCAAGAGCTCCAGCGAAGTCCTTCTCAATTGGAACGTCACAGCGCCGACCGGCACCAGCTACATTATTGAGAAGTCGACCGACCAGATTAACTGGTCGACCGCCGGCACCGTGCCGAGCTACGTCGAAAGCTCTTACCTTGTCACGGGCTTGACCGCCAATACGCAGTACTACCTCCGCGTGCGTTCGGTGAATGCCGCGGGCAATTCCAATCCGTCGTTTGTCGTCAGTGCCCGCACGGAGGCGGCGCCCGCCGTTACCGCCATCGAGGAGACCACGCAGGCCGCGGGTCCCCTCAACGGCACCGGCTCGGGCTCCGGTTGGAGCACCACCTGGGCGGGCAATAACGCCGCCGACACCGTTGTCGCCGGGAACATCAATCCGACCAATCCGCCCGACAACACCGGCAACTACATTTCCATCGCGAGCACTGGCGTCGATGCGAGCCGCACCCTCAGCAGCACCGTCGGCACGGCCGGCAGCGTCGTCTGGGTCGGTTTTGAATACACCCCCGCGGTGCAGGGCGCCTTGCTCTTCGGCGATTCCACCAATGGCTTCGGCATTGGGTCGCAAACCTATTCCAACTTCATAAGCTTCGTCACTATTTCCGCGGGTGCCGTTAACGAATACCGAGTCTCCTCCACCTCCGGAAACCACTTCATCGTCGGCAGGCTCGAGTTCAAGACCGACGGCACCGTCCAGGTGAACGTGTACATCGACCCGGCTCCTGGAATCCAATATCCCAGCGGCGCGGTTGGCACGTGGACTCCCTCCTGGAGCGGCAGCTTCGCCAACACCATGCTGCCTTCGGGCACGAATAAGATCACACTTCGCAAGCCTTCCAGCGGGACGGCGAAGTACGACGAAATCCGCATCGGCAGCACCTATGCGGACGTGGCGCCGAAGACCGGCGTCGTCGCGCCGGCCGCGCCGAGCGGAATCGCCGGCACCGTTATCTCGCCGAACCAGATCAATCTTACGTTCACCAACAACGCGACGAACCAGGAAGGGTTCAAGATCGAGCAGTGGAACGGCACGAGCTGGACGACGATCGAGCGATTGCTGAATACGTCGGCCAGCGGAACGGTGATCAGCTATAGCGTGACCAATCTTGCGGTTTCGTCGACGTACCAGTTCCGCGTGAGCGCCTTTAACACGGGCGGGACGTCGGCCACCAACGCAACCGGGAATCTCACGACGATGGCCAACCAGCCACCGGCGGTCACCAATTTGGCCGTCACGGTTACCAATGGCAACTTCAACCTGACCTGGAGCGACGTCGCCGGCGAAACCGGTTACACGCTGCAGTACACCGACGCGACGGGCATTCTCAACGCTTACAATGACGGCGAACTGCCCTGGCAGTCGGTGAACCTGGCAGCCGGTTCCACCTCGTACACGTTTACCACGCTGTCGACCAACAAGATCTACTACTTCCGCATTTATCCGTACAACAGCACCGACAAGGCCTATTGTTCGAACCTCGTGACCGCGACCGCGTACCCGGCGCCGACAGGCGTGACGGCGAGCCCCATTTCCGACACGCAGGCGCTGGTATCGTGGACGGACAACATCATCGGCGAGTCGGGCTTCACCGTGCAGTACAGCAGCAACAATGGCAGCACGTGGACGACGGGCGCCACCACGGCCGCCGGCGCTACCTATGCCGCGATCAGCGGGCTTTCGGCTGACACGGTTTACCTGTTCCGCGTGCAGGCGTTCGCCACAGGTTCGACGGGCCTTTGGTCATCGAATGCCACGACCCGCACGTTCAGCACGCTCTCCGGACAGATCGCCTACGACGGATTCAATTACAACGGCTTGATTAACGGCCAGGGCAGCGGCTACGGCTGGACGGGCAATTGGTCCAGCGCCGGCAGCGCCAGCCAGAATAACAGCTCCGCGAACCTGACCAACCCCGGCGGCACGGCCCTCAACAACACCGGAAACTCCACCTGGTTCTACCAGTCCACCAGCGCCACGCGCACGCTCAACTACACGCTCGGCCAGGACAGCACCAGCCTGTGGGTCGGCTTCGAGATCAACCAGCACATCACCGGCGGCACGGGCACGCTGCAAAGCTCGCTGTGGCTTGGAACTGACGGCAGCAATCACATTGAACTCGGCTCGCCCGTCGCCACGTATGCCGGGCAGGCCTTCATCGGGGGCACGCGGTACTACATGACGGCCAGCAACGTCACGCCGAGCGACAACGTGGCGGCGTTCCTGGTCTATCGCATCGACTTCAGTGCCACCGGGACTGCCGACTCGGTGCGGCTGTGGGTGAATCCGACACCGGGCACGCAGCCGTCGGATGCCTCGGCGAACAGCACGTGGACCCTGCCGGCGGGCGTCAACTTCGCGTTCACCAACAACAACCTCCGGATCAACGATGCGACTTACTACGACCAGACGACCTGGGATGAACTGCGGCTGGGCACCTCGTACGGTTCGGTGGCTCCGATCACGCGGCCGGCGGCGCCCAGCGGCTTGACGGCCACCCCGGGCTCGAACAATATCGTGCTGAACTGGACCGACAACGCCAACAATGAAACCGGCATGAACGTGGAGCGCTCGACGAATCAGACGTCGTGGACGCATCTGGGCTCCACGCCGACCGTCGGCGCCGGCGTTGTCACCTATACGGATTCGACCGCGGTCGCAGGCACCACGTACTACTATCGCGTGAGCGCGGCGAATGCGACGGGCGATTCGATGCCGTCGAACACCGCCAGCGCCACGATCGTCGCCAGCGCGACGGTGACGCTGTCGGCGACCACTTCAGCGGCGGCGGAAGATGGTGCTTCCGGGCCGGTGAACGGCGTGTTCACGGTCACGCGCACCGGTTCGACCAGCGCGGCGTTGACGGTGAATTACACCATCTCCGGCACTGCCACCAACGGCACGGATTACAGCAGCATCGGCACAAGCGTCACGATTCCGATCGGGGCGTCGTCGGCGACGGTCACCATCATGCCGGTTCGCGACGATGTGCCGGAATCGACGGAGACCGCCATCCTGACGCTGGCTTCCGGCAGCGGCTACTCCATCGGGTCGCCGAGCACGGGCACGGTGAACATCGCGGACAACGGGCTGCTGATCTACGACGGATTCAACTACACCGCGGGCGGCGGCACGAACTGGAACGGCCAGGGCGGCGGCGCGGGTTGGACCGACAATTGGGTCGTCACGGACACCACCAACTCCGGCATCACCTCCGGCAGCATGCCTTACTCCTCCGGAACCCACGTCCTGAAGACTTCGGGCAACCAGGCCTGGCTGCACATCTCCAACAGCGCGACCCGCACCGCGAACTACACGTTTGGCCAGGACGGCACGAGCCTGTGGATTGGCTTTGAGATGAACCAGCACATCAACGGCGGCGCCGGCACTTTGAATGGCGGCCCGCAGCTCTCGAGTGACGCCAACAACATGCTGCAGCTCGGCTCCCCGTGGAACGGCTTCTACGACGCCCAGGCCTTCATCGGCGGCGTACGCTATTACGGGCACGGCGAAACGGGCCTGACGCCGGTTGCCCAAGCCGACAACGTGCCGGTGTTCCTGGTGTATCGCCTGGACTTCGGTTCGGGCACGACGGGTGATACGTTGCGCATGTGGGTGAACCCAGTTCCGGGTACGCAGCCGTCGGACGCTACCGCGAACTTCACGTGGACGCTCTCTGCGAGCACGCACTTCGCGTTTACCGACAACGTCCTCAAGCTTCGCGATTCGTCGTACTGGAACACGGTCACGTATGACGAACTGCGGCTGGGGACGACGTATTACTCTGTCGCGCCGGATCCGATCGCCACGACTGGGCCGGCGATGGCGATGGGCAAGTCCGCCGATTTCAACCCGATCCTGTCGAGCGGGCGCAAACTTGGGATCGGTCGCCTCGGCACGCTCGCCCCGGTTTCGATCGGCCGCAGCGCGGTCGGCGAGCGGCCGACAATCCAGGCCCCAATCGCCGGCGCACGACGTCCAGATGCTTCGACAGCTTCGACGAACGACTCCGATTTGCTGAAGGACGATCTGTGGGCGATGCCGTGGCTGGACGGCGAATGATGTCAGGCGCCATTGAATAGGTTCAACTTGCGTCATGAAACGAAAGACGGCCTCTTGCGAGGCCGTCTTTTTGTTGCGCTGTTGATGCGAGGGTAGAGGTTATGGTGCGGCGATGGCCTGGTCAGGGCGGCCCATGGCGGCAAGCCAGCGGTAATGGGACGCCAAGGCAGAGAAGATACCCGGATGGGAGGCGTATCTGACGTTGAACTCGCGGCAGACTTCTTCGACGACCTTGGAGAGGCGCGGATAGTGAACGTGCGAAATCTTCGGGAAGAGGTGGTGCTCGATCTGGTAATTGAGTCCGCCCACGTACCAGGACATGAGGGGGTTTCCGCGGGAGAAGTCGACGGTGGTCTGAACCTGGTGGATGGCCCAGCTGGTTTTCATGCGGGGATGTTGGGGGGGTAGCGGGACGGGTGATTCGGGCATGGGGAATTCGGCGCCTTCGACGCAGTGGGCGAGCTGGAAGACGACGGAGAGGACGATGCCGGAGACGAAGGATGCGAGGGCATAGACGGCGAGGACGGCCCAGATCGGATGGAGCAGCATCGGGACGACGAAGGCCATCGAGAAGAAGAGGGCTTTGCCGCAGATGAAGATCACGAGGTCGGCGCCGGTGGGGCGCGGGATCTTTTTTTCGCCGATGCGTCCGACGGCGATCTGGAAGAAGTCATCGAAGAAGTGCCACTTGATGGCGAGGAAGCCATAGAGGACCCAGAGGTAGAAGCCTTGGAGCCGGTGGAACCAGAAGTGACGCTGGTGGGGGGAGAGGCGTGCGAGGAAGCCGAGGTTGATGTCGTCGTCTTCGCCGGTGATGTTGGTGTAGGTGTGGTGGATGGAGTTGTGCTTCCAGTCCCAGAGGTAGGAGCTGCCGCCCATGAGGTCGAGGGTGAGGGCCATCATACGGTTGATCCATTGGAACCTGGAGTAGGACTTGTGACCGCCGTCGTGCTGGATGTTGAAGCCGATGGCGGCGAGACCGAGTCCGAGGATGATGGCAAGTGGGACGATGAGGTACCAGGAGTGGACGGCGAAGAGGAGGAGGAAGTAGGCGCCGAAGAACCAGGCGAGGATGGTGGCGGTTTTGAAGTACATGCGCGGGTTGTCGCGCCTGGAGTGGCCGGTGTCTTTGAAGTAGGCGTCTACCCGGGTGCGGAGGATATTGATGAAGCGGTCGCTGCCGTTGAACTTGGGGGCGAGTTCAGGGGAGGAGGCGGGGGAGGGGGAGCTCATGAAGGCCTTTCGGTAGGTGTCAGGAGGAGGGAACTTATAACGATAGCGAGTGAATGGGGGGCATTCGCTACAAATCGGATGGAATTCGCGGGATCTGCAACTTAATTAGGGGTAGCACGCATTTTTTGTGGTTGAGGCGGTTTTGACGTTTCTGCGGCGCAGGTTGCGGGGTGCGGTGGCGGGATTGCGCCATGCATGAGGTACGACGAGCGGTGGGGTGAGATTTGTTCTGGGGGAATCGGGGCGACAGGATTTGAACCTGCGACCTCTTGGTCCCGAACCAAGCGCTCTAGCCAAGCTGAGCTACGCCCCGGGAAGGCTTTGGGCCTTTTAGCTTTGCTTCCGGCGTTTCTTTTTGCCGTAGCGTTTCTTCTTGGTTTCCTTCTTCATCTGCGGTCTCCGAAAGTTCGCGTTGCGCGGGTCGAATGGGGGATGTTAGCAAAGTTTGGGGATTTTGCCAAGGCAGCTGAAGAGCGGGACGTGCACGGACGTTTTCTGGCGATGGTGCGGATCGATGTGCAACCGAAAACGGGGTTTTACGAAGGGGGTGATATTCGCAACGAGGGCGTTATTATGTGTGCGATTCAACGTGGTGTGAGGAGCGGTTATGCGGAAAGTGGTGCTGACGCTTTTGGCGCATCCGGATGATGCGGAGATTTTGTGCGGGGGGACGCTGGTGAGGCTGGCGGGGTTGGGGTGGGAGGTGCATATTGCGACGATGACGCCGGGGGATTGCGGGACGATGGAGATGGGGCCGTTTGAGATCAGTGCGATTCGGACGGCGGAGGCGAAGAAGGCGGCGGGGATGATCGGGGGGACGTATCACTGCCTGGATGAGCGGGATGGGTTTGTGGTGTTTGATAAGCCGACGCTGCGGAAGGTCGTGGAGCTTTTTCGGCGGGTGAGTCCGACGCTGGTGATCACGCATGCGGCGAAGGATTACATGATGGATCATGAGCAGGCGAGCTTGCTGGCGCGCTCAGCGAGTTTTTTGTTTGCGGCGCCGAATATTTCCATGTCCCCCCTGCCGGTGAAGCAGCATGAGGCGGGGATACCGCATTTGTATTATTGCGATCCGATCGAGGGGATCGATCCGCTGGGGCACAGGGTGGAACCGACGACGCGTGTGGATGTGACGCGCGTGATGGAAAAGAAGCTGAAGATGCTGGCGTGCCATGCGAGCCAGCGGGCGTGGCTGAAGGCGCATCATGGGATGGATGAATATCTGGAGGCGACGCGGCGGTTTGCGGAGCTGCGCGGGGGGGAGATGGGGGTGAGGTATGCGGAGGGGTTTGTGCAGCATTTGGGACATGCGTATCCGGCGACGGATTTGCTAGCGGATTTGGATGCGGGTGCGATGAAAGCGCGCGCGACCGGTCAGCGGAATCAACCACAGAGTCACAGGGGGCACAGAGACGCACCGAGGCGACGGATTTAGGATTTTCGGTTTGAGATTTGAGAGGATGGTCAGGTTATGGCGGTGAAGAAGATTGATATGTTGTCGACGATTAAGGGGTCGATGTTGGAGGGGTTTTATCCAAAGGGGTGGGATCTTAGGAAGCTGGACGCCTGTTGTGGGTTGGGACTCAAGGGGGTTTTGAGGAGGGGGAAGTGGTGGCATCGGAATTTCGTGCCGCGGGCGGTGGAGAATGTGGGGGAGATGGATGTGCGGATGGGGGATGCGATTGCGGATGAGATTGAAGGGACGCGGAAGGCGGGGCGGGAGCTGGCGATTATTTTGCCGGTAGGGCCGATGGGGATGTACAAGACGGTGGTGAAGCGACTGAAGAAGAGCGGGACGAAGTGCGATCATGTGACGACGTTCAATATGGATGAATGGTCGGATAAAGATGGGAACACGATGGCGGGAAATCAGCCTGGCGGGTTTGAGCATGCGATGGTGAAGGCGTTGTTTGAGCCGCTGGAGGAGCTGACGGTGCCGAAGGGGCAGCGGAATTTTGCGGTGAAGAAGAATTTGCCGACGTATGCGGGGAAGATTGCGGCGATCAAGAAGCGCGGGGGGAAGTTGGTGACGGTGTATGGGATTGGGCGGGTGTTTCATATTGCGTTCTGGGAGCCGCAGCTGGGGGGGAAGTATTCGGAGAGCGCGTGGAAGAAACAGACCCATAAGCTTGGCGTGGCGTTGCATCCATTGACAGTGGAGCAGAATGCGTTGCATAGTTTCAACAGCCGGATGACGCTCATTCCGTGTTTTGCGAACACGATTGGGCCGGGGTTGTTTCTGCAGAGTGACTTTTGCATTGGTGGGGCGGACGGGGCGTATCCGGATCGGGGGGCGATGTGGCAGGGGATGAGTTTGTGCGTGACGTTGCAGCATGGGCCGTCGCGGTGGGTGCCGAGCAGCTGGATGCCGACGATGGCGGGGCGGCTGTTTTTTATGAGGCAGCTGGCGGGGCCGCTTTTGCCGGAGGCGCATTGAAGTTAGCGAGTTAGCGATTCAGCGAATTAGCGAATAGGGTGATGTGATGATTAAGGCGATTAGTTACTGGTCGTTGAAGGGTGGGTTAGAGGGAACGGGGGAGATTGAGTCGGCGGTTTTGCAGGCGAAGGGGCATGGGTTTAAGGGGGTGGAGCTGGCGTTTGCCGAGAAGGGGGTGCTGACACCGGAGTCGGATGAGAGAACGTGCAAGCGGTATCGGGAGATTGCGGAGAAGCATGGGGTGGTGGTGGAGACGGTGGCCAGCGGGATGGCGTGGGGGTGCAGCCCGTCAGACTTGAATGAAGGGGTGCGGAGGAAGTCGATTGAGTTGCACAAGGGGGCGCTGGAGCGGGCGAAGTGGCTGGGGGCGAAGTCGATGTTGTTTATTCCGGGGGCGGTGACGATTCCGTGGGATGCAAAGTACGGGCCGGTGAAATATGACACGGCGGTGGCATGGGCGCGGGAGGCAGTGGCGGCGCTGGCGCCGGTCGCGGAGAAGCATGGTGTGGAATTATGTATAGAGAATGTGTGGAACGGGATGTTTTATTCGCCCTTGGAATTCGCAAGTTTTGTGGATAGTTTCAAATCGGCGATGGTGGGGGTTTATTTCGATGTGGGGAACGTGATGGGGTTTGAGCAGTATCCGCCGCACTGGATCGAGATATTGGGGAAGCGGATCCGGCGGGTGCATTTGAAAGATTTCAAGCGGTCGCTGCGGAATATGAGCGGTTTTTGCGATTTGACGGAGGGGGATGTGCCGTGGGGAGAGGTGATGAAGGCGCTCAAGGGGATTGCGTATGACAAGACGCTGGTGGCGGAGATGATACCGGCGGATGATGCAGTTCTTAAGAGGACTAGTGCGGCTATGGATAAAATTATGACATTGTAATGGAAGCCGTAGAATGGTGAATAGTGAATGGTGAAAGAAGGGATGTTCAAATGGTACGGATTGGGATCATTGGCATGGGGATGATGGGGCGGACGCATTATGAGGCTTATGGGAAGTTATCGAATGCGCAGGTGGTGGCGATTTGTGATATTGATGCGAAGCGGGCGGCGGGGGATTTGTCCGGGACCGGAGGAAATGTGATTGCGGGGGGATTGTCGAAGTTGCCGATGGATCGGATCAAGGGTGTGCGGGATTATCGCGAGGTGATCGGGATGAGGGATGTGGATGTGGTGGATGTGTGCGTGCCGACGCCTTTGCATGCGGAGATGGTGGTGGCGGCGCTGGGGGCGGGGAAGCACGTGATTTCGGAGAAGCCGCTGGCGCGGACGGTGGCGGAGGGGGAGGCGATTGCGGCGGCGGCGGGAAAGGCGAAGGGATTTCACATGCCGGCGATGTGCATGCGTTTCTGGCCGGAGTGGGCGTGGTTGAAGGAGGCGGTGGCGAGCGGGCGGTATGGGAAGGTCAAGGGGGCTTCGTTTCGGCGATTGGCGGCGCCGCTGACGCGGTGGTTTGCGGATGGAAAGCAGTCGGGCGGGGCACTATTGGATTTGCACGTGCATGACGTGGATTTTGTGAACTATCTATTTGGGAAGCCGCGCGGGGTGATGAGCCGGGGTTATCGCGGCTACACGGGCGAGGTGGATCACGTGGTGACGCAATATTTTTATGAGGATGTTCCGCTGGTGATGGCGGAGGGCGGGTGGTGCATGCAGGATGGCTTTTCGTTTCGGATGCAGTACCTGGTGAATTTTGAGAAGGGGACTGCGGAATATGATTTGTCGCGCGCGGAGGAGACGCTGGTGCTCTATAAGGATGGGAAGCGGGAGGTGGTGAGGTGTGCGAAAGAGGCGGGGTATGACGCGGAGTTGCGGTATTTTGTGGGCTGCGTCGAGAAGGGGGAGCGGCCGACGGTGGTGACGGCGGCGGATGGTGTGACCGCGCTGAAGATTGTGGAAGTGGAGGGGCGGAGTATCTTGAGCGGAAAAGTGGAGGCGGTGTGAGGAACATGGGCGGGACGCCCATGGCACGGGTTAGTAGGTGGTGTTGACGGAGCCGTCGGCGTTGCGGGCCTGGAAGGTGAAGCCGATGCCGGCGGGTGCGTAGTACCAACCGGCGGTGGTGTCGGAGGCGCCGGTGGTGACGGCGGTGAGGCCGTTGAGGGGATTGATCGGGGGGTTTTGGAGGTAAGGTCCGAAGCGGGTCCCGGCGGGGTTGGCGATGTTGGTTTCGGTGGTGTCGGAGGTTCCGGTGAGGAGCGTCCACATGCCGGTGATTTGGGGAGGGGATTCGTTGTGCTGGGACTTAAAGACTTCAATCTGGTTGCGGACGGAGTAGAGCGTGGTGCGGAGGTTGTTGGTTCGAGCGTCGGTGGTAGCGTTGGTGAAATTGGGGAGGACGATGGCGGCGAGAATGCCCAGGATGACGACCACGATGAGGATCTCAACGAGCGTGAAGGCTCGAGGGGATTGGACGTGGTTTGGACGCATAGAAAGGGCTCCTCGTGATGCGGCACCATCCCCGTAGTGGAGACAGGGAGCATCTCTGCTATCTGATTCGTACAATTTGGGTGGGGACTTTGCAAAGCTCATGAGAATTTTTACTTATGGGGCGGAGTTGTGAGTGGGGAGCGTCCGATAAGGGGCGGAGTGGCGGGGAAAATCGGAAAGAGGAGGAATCGGGCGGCAACGGGGAAAGGGAGGCGGAGATTGCGCTTTGCGATTTTTGCCTCATGGCCAGCGAGATATCCCCCCTACCGGGCTTGGCGAGACTTGCGCTCCCTGAGGGTCGCGGTACCAATTGAGGGATGTCTGGCGGTCGCGGTACCAGAAGAATTGATAGAGGAGCTGCGATGAGCGAAGTTGAACAGGGCGCTTCGATGACGACCGAGGAGTTGGCGAACGTCAAGAAGTTGCAGGAGGCATATGGGGCTCTGAAGGGGGAGTTGGGGAAAGTGATCGTTGGGCAGTCGCAGGTGATGGAAGAGTTGCTGATTGCGCTGTTTTGCCGGGGGCATTGTTTGCTGGTGGGCGTGCCGGGGTTGGCGAAGACCTTATTGATATCGACGCTGGCGCGGACGTTGTCGCTGTCGTTCAACCGGATTCAGTTCACGCCGGACTTGATGCCTTCGGACATCACGGGGACGGAGGTGATTGAAGAAGACAAGATGACGGGGAAGCGGGCGCTGCGGTTTGTGCGGGGGCCGGTGTTTGCGAACGCGCTGTTGGCAGACGAGATCAATCGGACGCCGCCGAAGACGCAGGCGGCGCTTTTGGAAGCGATGCAGGAGCACCAGGTGACGGCGGGCGGGGTTCAGCATCGGCTGGCGGAGCCGTTTTTTGTGATGGCGACGCAGAACCCGATCGAGCAGGAGGGGACGTATCCGTTGCCGGAGGCGCAGTTGGATCGTTTCATGTTCAACGTGCTGGTGAGTTATCCGTCGGAGGTGGAGGAGTTTGATATTGTGCGGTTGACGACGCAGCCGCGGAAGGTGGAACTGAAGCATGTGCTGTCGGCGGAGGACGTGCTGGCGCTGCAGGAACTGGTGCGGAAGGTTCCGGTGGCGGACCACGTAGTGAAGTATGCGATCCGGCTGGTGCGTCAGACGCGGCTGGGGCAGGCGGACACGCCGAAGTTTATCAAGGATTATGTGAGCTGGGGTGCGGGGCCGCGGGCGTCGCAGACGCTGGTGCTGGCGGGGAAGGCGCGCGCACTGTTGTTGGGCAGGTATCACGTGAGCACGGAGGATATTCGGTCGGTGGCGTATCCGGCGTTGCGGCACCGGGTGCTGACGAACTTTAATGCGGAGGCGGAGGGGGTGAGGCCGGATGATGTGATTCGGATGCTGATCGAGAACACGCCGCGGGATGCGGAGGATGAGAAAACGGCGGCGTCGTTGCCGAAGGTTTTTGCGAAGTAGGGCGTTTGCGACTTGGATGCGGAAATAACCACAGAGACACAGAGGGCATAGAGAACGCACAGAGGCAATGGGGAGGGATTTTGTTTAAGAATGGGATGCGATGACCGTATCGGCTGAGCAATCTGAATATCGGAAATACCTGGATCCGCGGACGCTGGCGAAGATCCAGGCGCTGGATATTCGGGCGCGGTTGATTGTGGAGGGGTTTATCACGGGGATGCACCGGTCACCGTATAAGGGGTTCTCTGTCGAGTTTGCGCAGCATCGGCAGTATGTGCAGGGGGATGATACGCGGTATATCGACTGGAAGGTTTTTGGGCGGACGGATCGGCATTACATCAAGCAGTACGAGGAAGAGACGAACCTGCAGGTGATGCTGGTGGTAGATGCGTCGGAGTCGATGACCTATGCGGGGAGCCAGACGAAGGGGTGGCAGCCGGGGAAGGGATGGCGGAAGTTTGATCATGCGACGAGCATTGCGGCGTCGCTGGCGTACGTGGCGCTGCACCAGCAGGATTCGGCGGGGGTGGCGGTGTTCGATCAGAAGGTGCGGCGGTTCATCAAGCCGAGCAACAATCCGAAGCAGTGGCGGACGATCATCGATGAATTGACGACGGTGCCGAAGAACCAGAAGACGCGGACGGGGGCGATTTTGGATGAGATCGCGGAGCAGCTGCATCATCGGTCGCTGATCGTTTTGATCAGCGATTTGTTTGATGATCCGCGGAATATTGTGAAGGGAATCCAGCACTTGCGGTACCGGCGGCATGATTTGATCGTGCTGCAGACGCTGGATCATGACGAGATGGAATTTCCGTTTGAGAGCACGACGCTGTTCAAGGGGCTCGAGGAGATGGGGGAACTGGTGGTGGAACCGCGGGCGCTGCGCGAGGCGTATTTGGATGAACTGCGTCGGCACTCGGAGATCCTGCGGGAGGAGTGCCATAAGTTGCATGTGGATTATGTGCAGGTGGATACGAGTTTGCCGTTGGATGTGACTTTGCCGGGGTTCCTGGCCACGCGCGCTGCGCGAATGAAGTAGGAATTGACGAATTAACGAGTTGACGAATTAACGAATAGAAGGCGTCCGGATGACGGTGGTGCAGTCAATTTTAGCTTTTGGTTTTCTGGCGCCGTGGATGTTTTTTGCGGGGGCGGCGGCGACCTCGATTCCGATCATTATTCATTTGCTGAATAAGCGGAAGTTTCGGGTGGTGGTGTGGGCGGCGATGGATTTTTTGCTTGCCGCTCAAAGACGGAATGCGCGGCGGTTGAAGTTTCAGCGGTGGTTGCTGCTGGCGGTGCGGTGTTTGGCGCTGATTGCGCTGGCGATGGCGGTGGGGCAGATGGTGTTGGATACGACGGCGATGGGGTTTCTTGGGGGTGGGCAGCGCGGGGTGATTGTGATTTTGGATGATTCTTATTCGATGGGGTGGGCGCGGCCGGGAACGGTGTCGGCGTTTGAGACGTCGAAGAAGATGGTGGGGGAATGGCTGCGGAAGTTACCGGCGTCGGACAAGGTGATGGTGATTCGGGGGAGCCGCGGGGGCGTGGTGGCGGGGAATCGTCCGAGCGCGGACCATGCGGGGCTGGGGTCGCAGGTGAAGGGAATGGAGCTCACGGATGCGGGTACGGATTTGCCGGCGGCGCTGGACCAGGCGGCGGAGGCGCTCAAGGAGATGGAGCAGACGATTCGGACGCGCGAGGTGATTGTGCTGACGGATTGTTCGCGTAGTGCAGTGGTCAGTGGTCAGTGGTCAGTGGCCAGTGAAGAGAGACTTAAGAAAGCTGTTGAGGCGGTGAAGGCTCGGGCGACGTCGTTTCGGGTGTTTGACATGGGGGCGCCGGACCAGGCGAACGTGGCGATTACGCAGGTGAAGCTGGAGCGGCCGGTGGTGGTGGCGGGGGTGGCGGCGAAGGTGAATGTGACGGTGATGAACGCGAAGGACCAGGCGGAAGTGGATCTGCCGGTGACGATTTCGCTGGACGGGGTGCCGCTGCAGACGGAGAAGATTGCGAAGGTGGAGGCGGGGACGGCGAAGACGGTGGTGATGGCGATCACGGCGTCGACGCCGGGGCGTCACCTGCTGGAAGCGCGGCTGGCGTCGCAACTGGATTTTTTGGCGACGGATGACGTGCGGCGGTTGATGGTGGATGTGAAGCGCGAGGTTCCGGTGCTGCTGGTGGACGGGAACCCGGGGGACAACAAGACGCTGGGGAGCACGCAGTTTCTGCAGACAGCGTATTTGTCGGGGACGGTGTTTTCGCCGAAGGTGATCACGGAGCTGGAGCTGCCGACGACGGCATTTGCGACGTATTCGGCGGTGATCCTGTCGGACACGGGCGCTCCGCGGAGCGAGGTGGTGCGGGAGAATTTGCGGAAGTACGTGGAGGAGGGCGGGCTGCTGATGATTTTTCCGGGGATGCACACGGAAGCGGAGCAGATGAATGCGCTGCTGGGGGATGCGGGGGCGAAGCTGTTGCCGGCGACGATCGGGCAGCCGATGGAGGCGCCCAACGGGGTGCGGTTTGCGGCGGAGGGATTTGCGCATCCGGTGCTGTCGATTTTCAGCGAGCACCGGGATGCGGATTACGGGTTTGAGTCGGTGCAGACGACGCATTATTTGAAGCTGGGCGTGCCGACGGACGGGAGCACGGAGACGGTGCTGCGTTACATGAAGGAAGACGGGACGCCGGGGGATGCAGCGATCGTGATGAAGGCGGCGGGGCGCGGGAAGGTGGTGCTTTTTGCGAGCTCGGCGGATCACTTGTGGAATTCGTGGGGCGGGAAGCCTTCGTTTCTGCCGATCCTGGACCGGCTGACGTATTACGGGATGTCGGCGCAGTCGGAGGGATTGACGCTGGGGGTTGGCGATCGGATCAGTTTGCCGGCGGAGGTGGAGAATCCGGGGTCGTGGGGTGGGCCGCGGGATGTGCGGGTGAGCGTGAATTCGGAGTTGGGTAAGGATGGGCGACAGCGGTTGACGAGTGGGCCGTTGCCTGCGGCGGGAGTGTATGGGCCGGAGGGGCATGGGGTGGTGGCGGTGAATGCGGATGCTTCCGAGGTGGATATAAGGCATGTGGGGGCGGTGCCGATGGCGGCGTCGCTGGGGGTGGATGCGAAAGAGCTGACGGCGGGGGCGAGGGAGATTGATCCGAAGGCGGCGGGGGTGGATCCGAAGAAGAGTGGTGCGCCGGATTTGGCGCGGAAGATGTTGCTGGTGGCGTTGGGGATGTTTTTGCTGGAGACGGTGTTGGCGCGGATGTTTTCGGTTTATCGGTGACCGACGACGAACTTTAACCACAGAGGCACAGAGACACAGAGGACCCACAGAGATTTAAGATTTGAGATTTGAGATTTCAGAATTGAGAGTTGGATTTTTAGAGTTGGGTTGATGATTCAGCGGGTTTTGGAAATTTTGTTTTCGTTGAACCGGGTGTCGTTTACGCGGCATACGCGGTTTGGGTTTGGGGTGGATTGGAAGGGGTGGATATTGCCGGTGGCGGCGGTGCTGGTGCTGGTGGGGTGGTGGTCTTATCAGCGGCAGAGCGTGGCGAAGGGGCGGCGGTTGTGGTTGTGGTTGGTGAGGGGGTTGTTGCTGGCGGTGATGTTTTTGCTGTTTTGCCGGCCGCAGTTGGTGCTGGACCGGGAGGATCGGACGCGGAGCGTGGTGGCGGTGTGGGTGGATCCGTCGGCGTCGATGACGCTGGAGGATCCTTATAAGGATGCGAGGATGCGGGATTTTGTGGGGGCGCTGACGCAGAAGACTGGAACCCCCCCGCCGGGGCAGACGCGGTTGAACCGTTACCAGATCGCGGTGGGTTCACTGCAGGATGCGGAGTGGCTCAAGAGCCTGGCGGAGTCGCAGGATGTCTCGATCTACAGCGGATCGACGCATGCGCAATTGCTGGGGACGGCGCATGCGCCGGAACAGGTGAAGGAGATTGTGGGGCGGTTGGCGGCGGAGAAGCCGACGGGGGAGACGACGGATATTCCGACGGTGGTGCAGGAAATTCTGCAGAGCGTGCAGGGGACGAAGGTGAGCGCGCTGGTGCTGCTGACAGACGGGCAGACGACGGAGCAGGGTTCGCGGCTGGATCGTGCGGTGGCGGCGGCGCAGCGGGCGAGCGCGAAGGTGTTTGCGTTGCCGCTGGGGCAGGCGCAGGAGCCGTTCAACTTGAAGCTGACGAACCTGCAGGTTCCGGAGGCGACGTTTGTGCGCGATCCGGTGGCGGTGAAGGCGAAGATTACTGGAGCGGGGATTGATGCGGCGACTCCGGTGAAGGTGACGTTGTATCGCAAGGAGGGGGAGGAATTGTCGCCGCTGGTGTCGAAGGAGTTCACGCTGGATGCGTCGAAGAAGCAGATGGATGCGGAGTTGATTTTCAAGCCGGAGAAGAAAAACACCGGGGGCGATGAGAAGTCGGAGAAGTTTGATTTGGTAGCGAAGGTGGAGGCGGTGGGGGTGACGAACACGGAGGAGTTGACGCTCAAGGACAACGAGAAGACGGGGCACACGAGCGTGCTGGATGCGCAGATCAACGTGCTGTACGTGGAGGGGAGCCCGCGGTGGGAGTTCCGGTATTTGAAGAACGAGCTGATCCGGGAGCGGACGGTGAACGTGTCGTCGCTGCTGCTTTCGGCGGACAGCGATTTTCCGCAGGAGGGCGATCCGCGGATCGTGGACCGGGAGGGGCGCGAGGTTTTTCCCGGGCCGATCACGCGGTTTCCGGAATCGACGGAGGAGATGAACAAGTATGACGTGTTGATCATCGGGGACGTGGAGGCGTCGTATTTCAGTCCGTCGCAGCAGAAGCTGATATTGGATTTTGTGCGGCAGGGCGGCGGGGGGATTTGCTGGATCGCGGGGCCGAATTTCAATCCCGAGTTTTACAAGGGGACGGCGATGGAGCCGCTCATGCCGGTGGTGCCGGATGAGATGGATCCGCGGGCGCGGGTGATTGCCCCGGTGGCGAACGAGGGATTCAATTTTGTGCTGACGGCGGCGGGGAAGGAGAGCGCGCTGTTCCGGTTTTTTGATGATGCGGAGCAGAACGCGCGGCAGATCAGCGAGTTGCCGGAGATGTTCTGGTACAAGCCGGTGCAGGGATTGAAGCCCGCGGCGGAGGTGCTGGCGGTGCATCCGACGCACACGCAGGGCGGAACGCCGCGGCCGCTGATCGTTGCGGGGCGTTACGGGAAGGGGCGGACGGTGTTCAGCGCGGTGTGCGATACGTGGCGGTGGCGGCGGTATACGGGGGAGCCGCTGTTTCAGAGTTACTGGCTGCAGATGTGCCGGCTCTTGTACCAGGGGAAGGCGCTGGGGCAGGATCATCGGATCGAGATGGTGGCGCAGAGCAACTCGGTGGAGATCGGGCGGCCGATCACGGTGACGATGACGGTGAAGGATCCGTCGCTGGCGGGGCAGATTCCGGCGAAGGTGCCGGTGATGGTGATGGACAAGGCGGGGCGGGCGCTGGCGACGATGACTTTGCAGCGTGGGAATTCGGCGGAGGGGGAGCAGCGGCTGGAGGGGATGACGACGGCGTCGCAGGTTGGGGAGTTGACGCTGGCGGTGGAGCCGGGGTTGCTGCCGGTGGAGATTCCGGCGATCGAGATGTCGGTGGAGCCTCCGCAGCGGGAGTTTGAGGCGAGCACGGCGGATGTTGAGAGCCTGGGGACGCTGGCGGGGAAGACGACGGGGCAGGTGATTCCTGTGTATCGCGCGGGGGAGTTGACGAAGCTGGTGCCGGATCGGAGCTTGCCGACGCTGATGTCGCTGTCGGAGGATTTGTGGTTTAAGCCGATTGCGCTGGTATTGGTGGTGGGGTTGGCGACGCTGGAGTGGTTGCTGAGGAAGCGTGCGGGGCTGATTTGAGGCGTAAAATTCGTAAAATTGGTTCAATTCGTAAAATTCGGACGGGCGCGTCGCCGGGCTTTTGTGAGTAATGGTCAGCGGTCGGGATTGGTGGGAGGTTTTATGGGAAAGTTCATTGCGATGTTGGCTATCGTGGGGATGGTGGTTGTGGGTTGGGGTGCGGAGAAGGAGCACGAGGGGGCGAAGGAGCGACGGATCATCAAGGTGCTGATGATTGAGGGGGCGCCGCGGTGGGAGTTTCGGCATGTGAGGGCGAGGTTGGGGCGGATGGAGGGGGTGAAGTTGTCGGTGCTGTTGATGGGGGAAGGGGATGTT
>JADMIO011200145.1_pt1 | contig 39040 bp, 42 predicted proteins | sample 8958161 | NCBI WGS metagenome assembly JADMIO01 (sample SAMN16585339, study PRJNA669376) | soil metagenome | isolation source: Crop rotation soil | place: USA: Cullars Rotation, Alabama | collected 2011 | reverse complement strand
CGCGACAACTTGTCCACGTGGAATTCTAAGCTTAGGATCCCAATGTGCTGGAAAGGGTTCAAGTTGCGACGTCCCTGACGGGTGCGGGGGTTAGAATGGCCCCTGTAGGCGACGGGCCGAAGGAGAGTCCCCTGCCCGCAGTGCTCGATCAGATCGAACGCACCACGCTCCCGCCCGGGACCGAGGTCACGGAGAGCGCGGAGCGCCTTGCGCGCAACGACCTGCGCCGCCAGATCGCCGACCTCGAGCGGCGGCTCGGCGAGCTCTTCGCGACGGCGTTCCCGCGCCGCGGCTTCGAGTGGCGCGTCGGCGCGGTCGGCGGCCCGCGGGTGCTCGAGACCGGTGAGCTCGAGCGGGTCCGCGACGCGCTCGCGGCGCGCCTGCGCGACGCCCAGGTCGAGCTGGGGCGCCAGACCGAGGTCGAGGAGGCCAACCGGGGCCTGCTCGAGCGGATGATCGACGACCCGGGCGGCCATCGTTGGGTGATCGTCTCCAACCAGGACATCGGCGACCGCGGCTGCAAGCACTGGCACTCCCGCCCGCGCTGGGGCATCCTCGGGATGCTGCTCGGCTGGTGGCGGGTCCGAGTCTCGTCGGGTTGTCCGTTAGCCGAGGGGCCGCGGCCCCCGGCGATCCCCGCCACACCGAGCTGAATGGCTAAGAAGCGCCGCAAGCCGCGCCCGCGGCGGCCGACCGCTACGGCAGACCCGCCGCAGCCGGCGAAGGCGCCCGCGCGCCCGCCCAAGAACAAGCCGCCTCAACAGCGGCGGGGCTCGGCTACGCCTCGCAGGCCGATCGACGAGGAGCGGCCTCCCGCGCCGTGGGGATCCTTCCCGCTCGTGGAGATCGTCGTCCTGATCTCCCTGGTGATGCTGATCGCGGCTTTCGTCACCGGCGGTACGCGCAGCCCCGTCCTGCTGGCGACGGGCCTCGCGCTCGGCTCGCTCGCCGGCCTCGAGCTCTCGGTTCGCGAGCACTTCGGCGGCTACCGGTCGCACACGCTGCTGCTCGCCGGCGCGGCGGGCGTCGCCACCCTGGCGCTCCTCTTCTACGCGTTTCCCGACCTGATGCCGCCCGTGGCGCGGCTCGTCGTGGCCGGCGTCGTCGCCGTCGGGACAGGCATCCTGCTGGCGCGCGCGTTCCACGCCCGCTCGGGGCGCCTGCTCAAGGTCCGCTGACGGTGAAGCGGATCAGGGAGATCATGGCCGGACCCGCCAGCGCGGTGCTCGTCCTGCTGATGCTCCTGGGCTGTCTGCTGCTGTGGGTGGGCGTCCCCCTGGGGTGGCTGTGGATCGGCTCCCAGGTCCAAGCCGCCGCCTCGCTCGGCACGGCCCTGCTGGTGACGATGGCCGGGATCCTCGCTTCGATCTTCGCGCTCGTCGCGGCCCTCTCCTGGCTCAACCGCCGCCATGCGTATCTGCTGGAGGCACGCGGCATGACGGCGCGGTCGTCGGCGCTCGAGGTGATCCTGGTCTCGTCGGCCGGGATCGCCGTCGTCGGCTTCGGGATCTGGTTCTTCGGCTTCGCCGGAGCCAGCCCGCTGCCGCTCAATATCGGCTTCTAGCCCTGAAACGGCGGCGGGGCGGACGCACTGCGCCCGCCCCATTCACGACCGATGGACCGAACCCTTGAAGGCGGATGCCTAGACGACCGCGACCGAGCGCGGGCGCTTTGCCTCCAGTTCCTCCGCGAGAAGGTCACGCTGACGAGCGGTGAGCCTGCCGAGCGTCCGGTTCTCGTTCAGCGCGATCGAGAACAGGAACTTTCTGGCTCGGGTGCGTCCCCAGCGGCGCTGGCTACGCAACAGCTCCCCGACGGTCATCGATTGAACTTCCCACGGGCACTCCCTGACGATCTCCGCCGCGTCGACGGACCCCGTCGCGATGTCGCGCTTCAGCGACGCTCGTGCCAGGCGAACCTTGTTCGCGTGTGCAAGCGCCTGCATGTGCTGCGGCATTCCGGCAGGGGCCAGTGTCGAAGCAGCTTCCATTCTCACTCCTCCTCCGAGTGGGTTAGCGGGGTATCTCTCTCTGGGCGCCGACGCTCCCCGGGCGAAGCCCGTTAGCGGGGTGCGGCCGGGACAAAACTCTCTCTCCTCCTTGTCCCGTCCGCCCCTTGCCCCTGGGTCCGACGGCGCTGTCGCAACCTAGGCGTGACGCGTGCGCTCGTCAACCGGAAAAGCCCGCAGTGGGTAACAGTTCGCTCGCTAAGAGCATGCTTTTTGTTCACAAATTCGCCTTGTTCAGAATCGGACAAGACGAATCTCCCCCGGGCGGGGGAAGCAAAAGGCCCGCCGATCGGTCCTATTCGGAGCGCGGCAGATCGGGGAAGTCGGCGACCGTCGTCTCGATGATCGCCAGCGCGTGGTCCAGGTGGGAGCGCTCATGGCTCGCCATCAGCGACGTCCGCAGCAGCGCGCCGCCCGGCGGCACCGCCGGGTGCAGCGCGACGTTCGTGTAGACGCCGGCGTCGAAGAGCGCCTTCCACAGCAGTGCCGCCTGATAGTCGTCGCCGACCACCACCGGGACGACCGGGGTGGTCGCCTCGCTGCCGTCCGGCAGGGTTCCCGGCTCGATGACCTTCAGCCCGAGGTTCTTGAACCCCTGGCGCAGGTAGCGGGCGTTGTCGAGCAGCTTCGCCATCAGCTCGGGCCCCTCGGCCCGGATCACGCGCAAAGCGCCCAGCGCTGCACCGACCGCCGCCGGGACCGCCGAGGCGGTGAAGATGAACGGGCGGGAGGCGTACCGCAGGAACTCGATCACCTCCGACGGGCCGGCGATAAAGCCGCCGCACGAGGCAAGGCTCTTCGAGAAGGTGCCCATCCGCAGGTCGACCTCGGACTCGAGCCCGAACAGCTCGCAGGTCCCGGCGCCGCGGGCGCCGAGGACGCCGACAGCGTGCGCCTCGTCGACCATCAGCCGAGCGCCATAGCGCCCGCAGAGCTCGACGATCGCCGGCAGGTCGCAGAGGTCGCCCTCCATGGAGAAGACCCCGTCGACGACGACCAGGATGCCGCCGCCATCGCCGGCGGCGCGCTCGAGCATCCGCTCGAGCTTCGGCATCTGGTTGTGGCGGAACGGGCGCAGCTTTGCGCCGGAGAGCATGACCCCGTCCATGATCGACGCGTGATCGGCCGAGTCGCAGATCACGGTGTCGCCGGGCTCGAGGATCGTGCCGATGCAGCCGACGTTCGCCTGGTGGCCGGTGGTGAAGACGATCGCCTCCTCGACCTCCATGAACTCGGCCAGCTCGCGCTCCAGCTCGAGGTGAAGCGGCGTGGTCCCGTTGAGCAGGCGGGAGCCCGTCAGCCCGGTGCCGTAGGTCTCCAGCGCCTCCCGAGCGGCCTCCTTGACCCGGGCATCGCCGGTCAGGCCGAGGTAGTTGTTGGAGCCGAGCATGATCGTCTCGCGCCCCTCCATCTCGACCACCGGGCCGGCCTCGGAGTCGAGGATGCGGAAGTACGGCAGCAGGTCGTTCTGCTTGGCGATCTCGAGCAGCTCGACGCGATCGTGCGTGCGCGCCTTCTCGAACACGTCGACCGGCGCGCGGGTCGTCTCGCTCATCGGCACAAGTGTAGGTTGCGGCGGGTGACGGACGTGTCCATTCGGCCGGTTGCGGGAAAGCGCGACCTCAAGGCCTTCATCGAGCTTCCGTACCGCCTGCGGCGCGACGACCCGCAATGGGTCCCGCCGCTGCGCTTCGAGCGCAAGCAGTTCCTCAATCGCAAGAAGAACCCGTGGTTCGACCACGCCGAGGCCGAGTTCTTCCTGGCCGAGCGCGACGGCGAGGCGGTCGGCCGGATCACGGCCCACATCGACCACCGCTGGGACGAGTACCAGGGCGGCAGCGACGGGATGTTCGGGTTCTTCGACGCGATCGAGGACCCGGCGGTCGTCGGCGCGCTGATCGACGCGGCGACGGGCTGGCTGGCCGAGCGCGGGCGTGAGCGGATGCTCGGGCCGATGGACTTCACGATGAACGACGAGTGCGGGATCCTGATCGAGGGCTTCGACGAGCCGTCCATGATCCTCGAGCCCTGGCACCCGCCCTACTACGGGCGGCTCCTGGAGGGGGCCGGCCTGACGAAGGCGATGGACCTGCTGATGTGGGAGCTGTGGTTCGGGAAGCTCAAGGAGGGGACGGAGCTACACCCGATGATCCACGCGGCCGCCGCGAAGTCGCGCGAGGAGGGGGTCGTGCTGCGCAACATGCGGCGGCGCGACATGGAGGCGGAGGTGGGCCGCTTCATGGACGTCTACAACGAGGCCTGGGGGCACAACTGGGGCTTCGTCCCGATCACCGAGGCCGAGGTGAAGTTCCAGGCCAAGAACCTGAAGCCGGTCCTCGACGAGAACTGGGCGATGATGGCCGAGAAGGACGGCGAGGTCGTCGGCTCTGCCCTCACGCTGCCCGACGTCGAGCAGGCCCTGTCGAAGATGAACGGCCGCCTGCTGCCGTTCGGGTGGATCCACTTCCTGCGCCGCAAGCGCTACATCGACCGGCTGCGCGTCTTCGCGCTCGGGGTGAAGGACGAGTACCAGCACCTCGGCGTCGCCGCGGCGCTGTACGAGCGCCACGTGCAGATGGCGGCGAACGTCGGACCGCGAGGCGGTCACATGGGGTGGATCCTCGAGACCAACGACCCGATGAACCGCGCCATGGAGGGGATGGGCGGCAACGTCGTCCAGAAGTACCGGATCTACGAGAAGGCCCTTGGAAAGAGTGCCGCTTGACAAGGGCTTATGGTGTTAGCCGGATGACAGAGGAGCTCCTGGAGACCGAGGCGTTCGAGATGCCGGCCCTGGAGGGGGAGGACGACGTCGCGGAGCCGACCGCCCGGCCGCTGGCGGCGACGGTCGACAAGCAGGCCGAGCTGTCGGCATGGAAGGGGGAGGCGCGCACCGCCGCGATCGCCGCCGCCGGCGGCATCGTCGCCGGCGCCGCGACCGTTGCCATCGCCCGCGCGACCCGCGGCAGCTCGTCGAAGCGCCCGGCGAAGCGCTCGAAGGCGAAGGAGCGCCCCGTCAAGGTGCTCGCCAGCCGCTCGTTCATGGTCGACGTCCATTTGCTCGATCGCTGATCCCGTGCCGGGGGTGGCGCCGCTCGAGGCCGAGGTGCGTCCCGCGTGGCCGTACCGGCTGCGAAGCCGTTTGGGTGGCGACGGCACCGCGCGCCGCCGCGGGTCGGTCGTCTCGCGGCTGCTGACGACGCCCGGGGGCCGCGTCGTCGTCCACGCGTGGCAGCCCGAGGCCCAGCGCGTCGTCCTCCGCGCCGGTGCCGCCGATCCGGACCGTCCGGCGGGGCGCGAGTCGCTGGAGCTGGCGATCGAGCGCATGCGCTTCGCGCTTGGAGTCGACGAGGACCTGACGGAGTTCGCCCGGACCTTCCGCGGCGACCCCCTGATCGGCGAGGCCATCCACCACCGGCCCTGGCTGCGGCCGCGACGCCGCCCGCTGCCATGGGAGGCGCTCGCGTGGGCCGTCACCGAGCAGCTGATCGAGGTCTCGCGCGCCGTGGAGATCCAGAAGCGGGTCGTGTGGCGCTGGGGCGGAAAGCTGATGCCGCCCGCCTCCTCCGCTTCGCGTCCGGGGGCGGCCGGGTTCGTCCCAGCTTGGCTTGGCCCCGGCCCCTTGAGGGACGTCCCCGGGCCGGATGTGATGGCCGGTGTGGCGCCCGCCGAGCTGGCGGCCTTCGATCTCGCGCCGTCGCGCGCGATCGCGCTGATCAAGTGCGCCCGGGAGATTGCGGCCGGCCGCGTCGACCCGGCGGAGCCCGAGGGCGACCGCCGGCTCGCCCGGATCTCGGGGATCGGGCCGTGGACGCTGCAGGTCCTGGGTTTCCACGGCCGCGGCGAGCCCGACACGCTCCCCGCCGGGGACCTGGCCTACATCAAGCTCGTCGGGCTGCTCGCCGGGCTCGGACGCCGGGCGACGGTCGAGGAGGTCGAGGAGTACTTCGCCCCCTACGCGCCGTTTCGCGGCCTCGCGGGCACCTTCGCGCTCGCGCGCTGGCACGGCGCGGTCGGCCAGGGACCGCCGCTGCCGCTCGCGGCCTAGCTGCCGCCGGCCGCCCGCTCCAGCACGTTCGCCATCCTCGCCACCTGCTTGCGCACGTCGTGGTCGCCCGCCGCCTTGCGGGCGGCCTTGTTGGGCGTGCGCAGCTCCGCGGCGGCCTCCAGCGCGGCCGTCAGCGCGTCGTGATCGGTCGGATCGACGAGGACGCCGGCCTTGGGCGTCACGAACTCGGGCGGTCCGCCGTTCGTCGTCGCGACGACGCTGCGCTCCATCGCCATCCCCTCCAGGGTCGCCTGGCCGAAGGGCTCGATCAGCGACGGCTGGCAGAGCACGTCGCAGGCGGCGAGCCAGCGCGGGACCTCGCCCTGGGAGATCCGGCCGGTCACGCGCACGTTCTCACGGCCCTCAAGGCGCGAGCGCAGCGGCCCGTCGCCGACGAACGCCAGGCGCCCGCGCCCGAGCCGCCCGAAGGCGTCGGCCAGCGCGACGACGTTCTTGCGCTCGATCAGCGAGCCGACGCACAGGAAGGCCGGGCCGTCGCCGTCCCAGCCCAGTTCGCGGCGGGCCTCCTCGGCGGACCGCGGGGCGAAGGCCTCGAGGTCGACGCCGCAATCGGCGATCTCGATTTTGGGCTCGGCCTCGGGGATCCGCTCTACCAGCCGGTCGGCGAGCCAGCGCGAGTTGGCGATCAGGCCGGCCGCCCGGTGGACGATCCTGCGCGTGATCGTCTCGACCCCGCGGATCGAGCTCATGTTGGCGACGTCCTGCCCGTGGGCCATGACGACGAGCGGCGTCCGCGACGCGAGCGATGCGATGGCACCCGCTCCTCCGCCGGGAAACAGGACGTGGGCGAAGATGACGTCCGGGCTGCCGCGCGAGGCCTTGGCAACCGTCTCGCCCGCCAGACGGGCGTACTTCGTGCGCGACGGGCGCCGGTGGTCGATGGCGACGACGTCGACCTGATGGCCGAGGGCCTCGAGCTCCCGGACGACCGGCACGAGGAAGCTGCCCAGGTCGGGATCGGCCGGGCCCGGCCACATCTGGGTGGAGAACAGGATGCGCACGGCCGGGATTATCGTTAGCGGCATGGAGACCGGCTTTTCGCGCGCCAAGATCGACCCGGATCCCGAGGGCCGCATGGTCACGCTGCGCCGCGATCTGGGCGTGAGCAGCTTCGGCCTCAACGAGATCGTCTTCCAGCCCGGCCAGTGCGGCAGGATCCATCGCCACCGCGAGCAGGAGGAGGTCTACCTGGTGCTCGAGGGCACGCTCACGCTCGTGATCGAGGGCGAGGAGCAGACGCTCGAGCGCGGCGAGCTGATCCGCGTCGGACCCGAGCTGCGCCGCCAGGTCGTCAACAAGGGCCCCGACCGCCTCATGGTGATCGCCCTCGGCGGGTCGGGCGAGCACGAGGGCCGCGACGGCCTGGCATACCCCTCATGGGACACGCCGGACGAAGCCGCGAAGCCACCCCAAGAAACCCCCCTCCCGCCGGACCTCCCCCTCTAGCCGAACGTCCCTGACTGTGTACTGGGGAGTACCTTCCGGGACGTTCACCGTGGAGCGAGGGCCATGAGGCGCTGGGGGTCGTCGTAGACGTCGTCGGAGGCGATGCGGCGGACCGCCCAGCCGGCGCGATTCCACGCCGCTTCTTTACGCGTGTCTTCCCCGACGTCGAGGTGGAATGGCCCACCGTCGATCTCGACGACGAGCCGGACGGCGGGCCAGCTCAGGTCCGCCTCGATGCCTGCAACCCGCGTATTCAGCCGCGGCAACGGACGCCCGGCATCGCGCAGGACTTCCATCGCGCGGACCTCGGCGCCGCTTCGGGCACGTTCCAGCGGGAGGCCGGAGTAACGCGCGACCACCCCGGCCAGTCGCCGTGACCCGCGCCGGCCGTGGTACTTGCCGAGAGCGTCGCCGAGGGCATGGAGGGTGATGAGCTTGAGTCGTACCGATTCCCTTATTGCTCGTGCGAGAGCGCGGTCACTGACCCTGCCCGCAAGATCCAGGAGCGTCCGCGGCACCGTCGTAATGGGAATGCCATTGAGCTCGGTCACGTCGCCGTCGAGCGTCGTCGAGCGATACACCCGTGTCCCGCCGTGGCGGCGCGGTCCGCCCGTGCCCGGCCGCGTGACGCTCACGAGTCCGGGCTCAAGCGCCAGGGCTCCGTAAGCGACCGCGGCGCACTCGTGGCTGAGGGCGGTGCGTGGCGCGGTGAGGGTGGCTCCCATCCAGCGGCCCCAGTTGTCGTGCTCGAGAACGGGCGCGATTGCGAACACACCCTCCTCAACGATCACGAATCGGCCGGTGCGAACAGCGTGGACCAACGCCGTGTCGCTGAACCCGAGATCCGTGAGCTGCCGTCGCGCGATGCGGTTGAACTGCCGTCGAGCGAGCTCTGCGAGGTGAGCGTCCCTCATACCCACTTCAGGTGCACACTCAGGGACGTTCGCCCCCCTGGGCGCGTGGCTAGTTGGGGATTTGGCCGGGGAGGAGCGCGTTTGTGAGCATGTCCTCGGCCGAGGGGCGCGTGCCGATCAGGCCGTTGTCGGCGAAGAAGCCGGCGAAGGCCTCCCACTCGCGTGGGTTCATGTAGCCGTACGGCTGGGACTTCTTTTCCGGGAGGAGGAGGGGGAGGGTCTTGTCGATCTCGGCGCGGGTGAGCTTCGGCTCCAGCCCGTCGCCGGCGTCCAGGATGGCCTGGGTCGCGCCGGCCGGGTCATTGACTGCCGCGCGGGTCCCTCGCTCGAGCGCTGCGATGAACAGGCGGATCGCCTCGGGGTCGTCTTCGACCCGGTCCCGGTCGGCCACGAGCACGAGCTCGTCGTAGGTCGGGATCCCGAGCTGGTCCACCGGGACGACCCGCGGGTTCTCGCCGCGCTCCTCGAGGTCGACGCCCTCGACGTTCAGGAACCCGCCGAGCATCGCGTCGGCGCGGCCCGAAAGGATCGCGGGGAGCAGATTGAAGCCGACGTCCGTCTGGCTCACGTCGTCCAGCGAGAGCCCGGCCTTCTTGAGGATCGCCTCCAGATAGGCGGCCTGGTAGGGGATCCCCGCCGTGGCGATCGTCTTGCCGCGCAGGTCGGCGGGATCCGCGATCCCTGCCTCGGGCAGCGAGATCAGCGAGGTCAGCGGCTGAGGCACGAGGGCCGCGACGGCCACCACTGGCAGGCCCTGGTCCTGGGCGAGCAGGACCTCGGGCTCGTAGGAGATCGCCAGGTCGGCCCGGCCGGCCGCCACCTGGCGGATCGGCGCCGACGGGTCGGACGGGACCTGCGGCTCGACCTCCAGGCCCGCCTCGTCGAAGTAGCCGCGGTCGAGCGCCGTATAGATCCCGGCGTGGTCGGGGTTGATGTAGAAGTCGAGCAACAGCGTCAGCGGCTCGGAGTCGCCGCGCTGGTGTTCGGTCTTCTCGCCGCAGCCGGCCGCGACCACCACGGCGAGGACGGCCGCCGCGACTCCAGCGAGGCGTAGCCGAGCCGCGCCGCTGTTGAGGCGCCTTGTTCGGCGCCTCATCCCGCGGCCCTGCCGATCCGCCGCGGGGTCCACCAGCCGAAGCGGCGCTCGATCAGCGCCAAGCCGCCGAACAGGATCAGCGCGAGCGCCGACAGGACGACCACGGCGGCAAAGACTCGCGCCGTCTGCAGCTGACCCTGGGCGATCAGGATCAGGTGGCCGAGGCCCTCGTCGGCGCCGGCCCACTCGCCGAACACGGCTCCGATCACGGAGATCGCCGCGGCGATCTTCGCGCCGCTGAACAGGTAGGGGAGCGCCGACGGAACCTCGACCCGGCGCAGGATCTGGGAGCGGCCGGCGTCGAGCGTGCGCATCATGCGGGGCAGGTCCGGATCGACCGACCGCAGCCCGTCGAGCGTGTTGACGGTGATCGGGAAGAAGCAGACCAGGGCGATGATCGCCAGCTTCGGCCCGATCCCGAACCCCAGCCACACGATCAGGATCGGCGCGATCGCGATCACCGGGACGGTCTGCGACGCGACCAGCAGCGGATAGAACGCCCTCCGCAGCGTGTCGGAGAGGTGGAGCGCGACCGCGAACGCAAACCCGAGCACCAGCGCGAGGGCGAACCCCAGCAGGACCTCCTGGGCGGTGACCCACGCGTCGTCGGCGAGCAGGGAGCGGTCGTTCCACAGCGATTCGCCGACGTCGCTCGGGGCCGGGATCAGGTAGGGCTTGATGTTGAGCGCGTCGGCGATCAGGTCCCAGCGCGCCGCGAGCTCCCACAGCCCGAGCAGGACGACGATCACCGCCAGCGGCAGCATCCAGCGCTTCATGTCCTGCCCTCCGCCAGCGCTTCCAGGGCCCGCTCGCGCACCGCGGTGAACTCGGGCGAGGTCACGGCCTCGAACCGGGGCGTCGTCCGCGGAGAGGGCGACGTCAGCGTGGCGACGGTCCGCGCCGGGCGCGAGCTCAGCACCGCGACGCGGTCGCACAGATAAAGCGCCTCCTCGACGTCATGGGTCACGAGGACGACGGTCACGGGCTCGGCTCCGAGCGCGCCCGCGAGCCACTCCTGCATCTCGCCTCGCGAGATCGCGTCGAGCGAGGCGAACGGCTCGTCGAGCAGCAGCACCGGCTTGTCGGCGAGCAGCGTCCGCAAGAAGGCCACCCGCTGCCGCATTCCGCCCGAGAGCTCGGCGGGCCGCGACGACTCGAAGCCCGCGAGCCCGAAGTGCTCGAACAGCGGCGCCGCCGCGGCCCGCGCCGCCCTGCGAGACGCGCCGCGGTTGCGAGGCGCCAGCGCCGCGTTGTCGAGCGCCGACAGCCACGGCAGCAGCAGGTCGCGCTGGGGCATGTAGACGCAGCGGGCCAGGCGCTCGGGCGCCGCTTCGTCGCCGCCGACGCTCAGCCTTCCGTCGGCGGGGTCGAGCAGGCCTGCGACCAGCTCGAGCAGGGTCGACTTGCCGCAGCCCGATGGGCCGACGACGCCGACGACCTCGCCGGCGCCGGCCTCGAGGTCGACGCCGCCCAGCACCTCGAGCTCGCCGAAGCGGTGGCGAAGCCCGGCGATCTGCACCGCCGTACCCGCTCCTGAAACTGTTCGAGGCTCCTCGACGGGAGCCTCAGTTGCCGTGGTCATGCTCCCTCCGCGCGCATTACCGCACAGGTTCTAAGGGTCAGCGCCGGGGTCCTTTGAGCGCTATCTCAGCCCGCTTGCCCGCGAGCACCCCTGGTTCGAAACGCAGTCTAACCCTGCTTGAGCTTCAGCTTCTTCGAGTCCGTGGCGGGAAGGCCGTCCTCGGGCGTGAACTTGACGTCCACCTTGACCTTCGCGCTGCCATCCTCCTCGAGCTGATCGGCGAGCTTGCCCTTCGGCCGGACGCTCAGCTTCGGCCCGCTCGACTTGTCCACGCTCAGCTTGGTCTTCTTCAGGCCCTTCCCGGTCAGGACGATCTTGCCGGGCCCGGCGACGAAGGTGTCGAGCTTGCCGGTGCCGTGCTTGCGGTCGAGCTTGAACTCGAGGAGCTTGAGGTTCTTGCCCTTCTCGAACCAGACCGGGCTCGAGTAGACCTCGATGCGGTTGGCGTCCGCGGCCTCGCGGATCACCTCGATGGAGTAGCGCCCGGCCTCCTTGGCGTCGAACTTCGTCGAGAAGTCGTCGCCGCTGACCGTCTTCTGAGCGGCGACGGCGCCGTCCTTGAGCAGGACGACGTCGTACGTGCCCGGACGCGCGGCGCCCGGGCCGGCGTTGAGGACCTCGACATCGAGTTCGAGCGATGGCCCGAAGATGTTGTCGCCGATGATCACGTCCTTGGCCCCGGGCGAGCGCGCGTCGACCCGGATGTCCGGCCCGTCGCTGCCGTAGGGCTTGGCGTAGGTGTGCTGGTCGCGGATCCCCTGCACGATGGACGATCGTGAGAGCGTGGCGGCGTGGACGACCGTGGCCCCGCGCCCGATCGGCGCCGTCGTGAGGTCGGTCTGATTCGCCTGGTGCGAGTCGCTCGACGCGACGGCGGCGAGGTGGTAGCCGGCCGCCAGATGCTGCTCGTAGAAGGCGATGGCGCTCAGCGTGAACTGGTTCTGGATGCTCCCGATGTCGGCGGGGCCCGTCTGGATCTCGATCGCGTCGACGTGCGCGTAGTCGGTCTGGTCGTCGGTCCAGTCCCACGGACACCCGCGGCAGACCAGGACGTTGCCCGGGTTGCTCGACGGGAAGATCGTCGGGTGGTTGACCTGCGTCCAGCCGCCGCCCGCCTGCAGCGTGGCCATCTGGCTGGCGGGGGTCGTGGTCGGCGCGATCTGCGCCATGGAGGGGAAGCTCAGGACCGGCCCGCCGCGGAAGTCCGGGAAGGCCGTCGAGCCGATCGAGTTGTAGTGCCCGTGGTAGGTCGTGACCTCGGTCCCCGGGATGATCAGCTTGCCGGGGTAGCTCGCCTCGTACTTGCCGGCCTCGCCGCGGGCGAAGACGTCGTTGTTGTGGTCGATCATGCCGACCCAGTCCAGGCCGGCGCCGCCCTGGGCGATCGGCTTGAAGGCGTAGTCGAGGCTGGTCGACACCTGCGCGTTGCCCGGCTCCTGCTCGCCGTGGGCGTGGACGTCGCCGGTGTACCAGCCGGGGTTCGGGTTGGCCGGCGTCGTGCTCTGCTGCACCGCCGAGTAGGGCTGGTTCGACCAGTCCGTGCTCGACGTGGTCTCGACCGTCACCTGGAAGCCGATCGGCGAGCCGCCGAGCGCGGCGACGCCCAGCTCGGCGGTCCAGGTCCCCGCCGGGATCGCGCCCGGCTGGTACGCGCGGGTCGTGTAGCCGTGGACGTAGGCCTTGCGCCCCGACTCGTAGACGGCCGGCGGCGAGAACCCGTTGACGGCGATCGCCAGGTCCTTGATCGCGCTGCCACTCCAGCCCCGGCGCTCCGGTGGTCCGGGGATCGTGTCGCCGGCATGCAGGGGCTCGTAGACGCCCATGTCGAGCGTCGTGCCGGAGGGCGACGTGTCGTTGCAGTAGCGGATGCGGATCGCCGTCGTCCCGGCCGGGACGTTGAACGGGATCTGCACGTAGCTGCCCTGCTGGTCGCTGGTCAGCGACCCGACGAAGTTCTGCGGCGGATCGAACCCGGCGTCGGTGCTGCCAGGCAGGGTGCACGCGCCCGCCAGGCCGGGGACCGCGAGCGCGCCCGCTACGGCCAGCGAAGCTCCCAAGCCGAAGCGAACATCCCTGCGCACACCCGGAAATCTACCGCGACGGCGGGCTCTGGCGTCCGAGGCTGGGGGCACGATGGCGGCGAATGAGCCTGGGTCTGGCGTTCGCCATCGTCGCCTTCGCGGTCTTCGTCGCAGTGTTCGTCCTCCTCGCCGTGCACCGGCGGTTGAGCGACCCGGTGCTCGCCGACCCCGGCCGCGGCTCGCCGACCATCTCGCTGGTCGGAACCGCGTTCGCCGTGCTCCTCGCCTTCCTCACCGTCGCCGCGTACGGCACCTACAACGGGGCGAAGGCCGGTGCCGAGTCGGAAGCGACGGCGGTGCTCGAGCTCTCGCGGACCGCGGCGCTCTTCCCCGACGACGAGCGCGACCGGCTGCGCGCCGACTTCGTCTGTTACGGCCGCGCGGTCGCCGAACAGGAGTGGGTGACGATGCGCGACGGCGAGCGCAGCGCCTACGTCGACGATTGGATCGCGGCCTACCGCGACGAGTTCGGGACCCTAGCCCTGGGCTCGGCCCGCGAGCGGCTGGCCTTCGAAGAGCTGCTCGAGCAGGCCGACCACCGCACCGACGGCCGCCGCGAGCGGCTCACTCAGTCCCGTCCCTCGGTCCCGTTTCCGCTGTGGGTCGTGCTGCTCCTGGGCGGCCTGGTCACGATCGCCTTCCAGATCGCCCTGGCCGACCCGCGCGAACGCCGGGGTGTCCAGGCGGCGATGATCGCCGGGGTCACGGCGATCGTCGCCGCCGGCCTGCTGCTGGTCAACTTCCTCGATCACCCCTACGACGACCACACGGGAAGCATCGAGCCCACGGAGATGCGCCAGACCATCTCGATGATCGACCAGACGGAGGCCGGCCTCCCGATCCGCTGTGACGAGAACGGCGTCCCGCTCTAGTCCTCGACCAGCCGCCCGCCGGCGATCACGTTGACGAAGTTCTCCAGGTGCTTGGTGGTCCAGCACTCGAAGGCCTGGTCGCAATGCATTTCGTACGCCGACATCACCGAATCGCCGTAGTTCCAATACAGGCGCGGCTCGGGGTTGAGCCAGAAGGTGCGCCCGGCGCGCTCGGAGATGCGGGCGAAGATCTCCGCGTGCGGCTCGCGCCCGTTGGTGCGGGCGTCGCCGAGCACGATCACGGTGGAGCGCGGGTCCAGGTCCTCGGAGATCTCGTCGTAGAACTCGAGCCAGACGCGCCCGTAGTCGGTGTAGCCGGAGACGTCGGCGACGCCGCCCTCCTGGCTGATCTTCTGGGAGATCGCGCGGAAGTCGCGCTCGCGCTCGAAGACCTCGGTGACCTCGGAGATCCGCTCGATGAAGACGAAGCTGCGCAGCTTGCGGAACGAGTCGTGCAGCGCGTGCAGGACCGACAGGAAGAACACGCTGGCCGAGGTGACCGACGTCGAGACGTCGCAGAGCACGTAGATCTCGGGCCGGCGTGGTCGCTTCGGCCGGTAGCGCAATCGCAGCGGCACGCCGCCGGTCTCCAGTGACGCACGCATCGTCCGGCGCATGTCCACATGCGCCGCGCGGTTGCGCCCGCGCTGCTCCTGCCCGAGCGTCGCCAGGCGGCGCTTGAGCTGCGCGACGGCACGGTGCACGGCGGCGAGGTCCTGCGTCGGGCTCGTGGGCAGCGCCCGGTCGAGCTCCGCCAGCGGGCGCGAGGGCGGCATCTTCTCCGTGCGCTCGATCAGCGCGCGCTCGAGCTCGCGGCGCAGGTGGCGCTCGAACGCCTGGATCTGCTCGCGGTCGAGCTGGACCTCGTCACCGTCCTGGTCGCGGTTGCCGGCCTGCAGCCCGAGCGTTCGCCGGATCCGCTGGACGTCGACGCCGACCACGCCGGAGCCCTCGCCCTGGCGGCCGAACGCGGCGATCGCCAGCCGGGCCGCGTCGCGCATTTCGCCGTCGTTGCCGCGCGCGATCGCCTCGCGGATCGCGTCCCGAAGCTGGTCGAGGTCGAGCCGGTCGCCGCCCTCGTAGCGGCGGTCCTCCCGGATCCCCTGCTCGAGCGCCTCGGCCTCGGCGGCGCGGAAGAAGAAGCGGTCGAAGAGCAATTCGAAGACCCGCCGGTCCTCCTGCGACTTGGCGATCGTGGCCGCCAGCGTCTCGCGGAAGTCGGTCGGGTCGGTCCAGGGGACGACGCTCAGCGCCTCGAACGCGTCCAGCAGCTCCGCGGTCCCGACCGCGACGCCCTCGCCGCGCAGCTCCTCGCAGAAGGCGGCTATGCGGGGGGCAAGGCCGGGCGGCAGCGAGGTCTGGTCAGGAGCCGCTGGCAAGGTCGAGCTTGCCTTCCTCGCCGAGCCGGACGCCGACGCGCTCAGCAACGAGATCAATGTCTGTTCGGTGCTTGACGATGATGCTCATCGTCCGCTCGAACATCGTGCGGTCGATGTCGTCGGCGCCGAGCAGCAGCAGCGCGCGCGCCCAGTCGATCGACTCGGCGATCGACGGCGGCTTCTTCAGGTCGAGTTGGCGGACCATGTGGATGACCTCGACCAGCCGGCGGGCGAGGTCCTGGTCGACCTCCGGCGCGTGCAGCCGGACGATCTCCATCTCCCGCTCGATCTCCGGGTAGTCGAGCCACAGGTAGAGGCACCGGCGCTTCAGCGCCTCGGTCAGCTCGCGCGAGTTGTTTGACGTGAGGACGACGATCGGATGCGTGCGCGCCTCGATCACCCCGAGCTCGGGGATGGAGATCTGGAAGTCCGACAGGACCTCCAGCAGCATCGCCTCGAACTCCTGATCGGTCTTGTCGATCTCGTCGATCAACAGCACGACCGGCTCGGCGGAGGCGATCGCCTCGAGCAGCGGCCGGGTCAGGAGGAAGTCCTCGCCAAAAATGTCCGACCACTGGTCCTCGCGGTCCACTTCCTCGGAGGCCTGGATCCGCAGCAGCTGCTTGCGGTAGTTCCACTCGTACAGCGCCTTCGCCTCGTCGAGGCCCTCGTAGCACTGCAGGCGGATCAGGTCGCGGCCCGTCGCGCGCGACAGCGCCTTGGCCAGCTCGGTCTTGCCGACGCCGGCCGGGCCCTCGACCAGGACGGGCTTGCCGAGCTTCTGCGCGAGGTAGCCGACCAGGGCGGCGGGCTCGTCGGCGAGGTAGCCGACGCGCTCGAGCGCGTCCTTGACCTCGGCGACGTTGTCGGGTTGTGCTGAAGCTGACATCGGGGGCCTGAATAATGACGCCATGAGCTCGTTGAGCGTCGGCCTGGCGCTGCCCGACACGATCGGCCCCTACCTGGGGCTGATGATCGGCGGCTTCATCGTCGCGGCCTGGGGGCACGGGATGAAGTCGCGGTTGGTGGTCGCGATCGGGATCTTCATGATCCTGCTCGCCACGCTGCTGCTCCCGCTCGCCCTGCAGTTCTTCGCCGACGAGCCGCCGCCACCCGGCCCGAAGGTGCCGATCGCCCTGCTCCTCGGCGGCTGATTCGGTGAAAGGATGCGGCCCATGGGCCGCCTCGACGACGTCGATCTCTCGCAGTCCCTCTCCAAGAAGGAGGAGGCGAAGGAGCTCGAGCGCGGGCAGACGCGCCTGGCACAGCTGCGCCTGACCCTGGGCGGGCAGCTCGCCGTCGACGGCGAGACGAAGCTCGGGCCGCCCCTGCTCATCCTGCTCGAGGGCTGGGATGCCTCGGGCAAGGGCGGGGCGATCAAGCGCATGGTGGCGCCACTCGATCCGCGCCACGTTCGCGTGAGCCAGTTCGCCGCACCCACCCATGACGAGAAGCGCCACCACTTCCTGTGGCGCTTCTGGCCCAAGCTGCCGGGCTGGGGTGGCATGGCCGTCTTCGACCGCTCCTGGTACGGCCGGGTGCTCGTCGAGCGGGTCGAGAACTTCGCGACTCGCGAGCAGTGGCTGCGCGCCTACGACGAGATCAACCACCACGAGGAGACGCTGACCGCCGAGGGAATGATCCTCGTCAAGCTCTGGATGCACATCTCCGACGAGGAGCAGCTGAAGCGCTTCGAGTCCCGCAAGGAGAACCCGCTGAAGAGCTGGAAGCTCACCGACGAGGACTGGCGCAACCGCGAGAAGCGCGACGCGTATGCGGAGGCCGTCGAGGACATGCTCGCGCGGACCGACAAGCCGACGGCGCCCTGGGACGTGATCGCGGGCGACTCGAAGCGCTGGGCCCGGGTCGCGGTGATCGACACCGTGATCGCGCGGATCGAAGAGGGGATGCGGGAGTGGGGGATGGAGCCGCCCGAGCCTCTCGACCCGGACGATTAGGGTCGCTATTTGCGGATAAACCGGGGCCTCGGCGTCGGGTGCCTTCTATAGGCTCGCCCGCGTGGCATCGAAGCCTCGCCTGCACGCCGTCACGTCCGACCAGGTGACCGAGTTGGCCACTGCCGACGCCAAGTCGGCCGCCGCCGGGCTGGGCGACGCCGCCGGCGCCGCGCGGAGGGAGACCGCCGCCGAGGTCGCCGCCGAGTTGCGCCAGGTCCGCCACGAGCTGGTCGACGCCAGGCATGCCGCCGCCGAGGCCGAGCGCCGGGCGCGCGAGGCCGAGGCATCGCTGGCCGACGCCGAGCTGCGCACGAGCGAGGTCGACGAGCAGCGCCGGCGGGCCGAACTTCGCGCCGACCACGCGAACGCCGCGATGGAGGCTGCGATCGAGGCCGCGACCGAGCAGGCCGAGCGCGAGGTCACCGACGCGCGCGCCGACGCTGTCGCGGATGCCGAGAAGGCGCGAGCCGCCGCGAAGCGCGCGACCGAGGCGGCCCGGGCGGAGGTGGACCGCATCCGCGCGGAGACCGAGGCCGAGAAGGAGCGCGTCCGCGCTGCGATCGACGAGCGGGTCGCCGAGGGCCGCGCCGAGCTGCGGGCGAAGGCCCAGGCGAAGCTGCGCGAAGTGGCTGCCGACCTGAGGTCGCAGGCCGCCGCGCGGCTCGAGGAGCGGGTCGAGGCCGCGAAGCGCGAGGCGCTCGCGGAGGCGCGCGAGGAGATGCGGTCCGAGTTTCGCGGGCGGATCGATGCGGCCAAGCGCGAGTCCGCGCAGGCGGAGCGCGACGTCAGGCAGGCCGCGAAGGAGGCCGAGGCCAAGGTCGCCGCAGAGCGGGAGCAGCGCGCTCGCGCGGAGGAGGCGCTCGCGCGCACCGAGCGTAAGCTGAACACCCTCGTCGCCCGCCTGGCCCGCGAGGCCGAACAGCGCGCCCGCGAGGAGGCCGAGGCCCGCCACCGCGAGGAGGCCGCCGAGCTGGAGGCCGAGGCCCAGGCCGCCGCGGAGAGCGCCCGCGAGAAGGCGGAGGAGGAGGCGAAGGCGGCCTTCGAGGAGACGCTCCGCGCCGAGGAGGAGAAGCTGCGGGCGCAGGCCGAGGAGCGCGCCCGCGAGGAAGCGGAGAAGCGGCTGAAGGCCGTCGAGGCCCGTCTGGAGCGCCAGAGCGAGCAGCAGACCCGCGCCGCCGAGCGCGCGGCCCGCGAGGAGGCCGAACGTCGCCGCGCCGAGCTCAACGAGCGCTTCGCCCGCGAGGCCGACGAGGCCGCGGAGGCCGCGGCGGAGGCCGCGCGCCGCGACGCCCTGAGTACTCCCTAGGCCCCCGAGCTACTTCCGCAGCGTCGGCGCCACGATCCGATAGGCCTTCAGACCAAGGCCCAGGCGCTCGCGGTCGCCGCCGATCGCCGGATCGAGGCCCGTGAGCTCGCGGATCCGGGCCAGCCTGTGGGCGACGGTGTGGCGGTGGGCGAAGACCTCGCGCGCGGTCGCGTTCATGTTGCAGTCGTTGGCGAGGTAGGTCTCCAGCGTCCCGATCAGGTCCGTGCGGTACTGGCGGTCGTGGGCAACCAGGGGCTCGACCGTCTCGGCGTAGAAGCCGTGGACCTCGTCGGGGTCGGAGGCCATCGCGCGGAACAGCAGCCGGTAGACCCCGTTCGACATCTCGTCGCCGACGGCCTCGCCGATTCGCTCGTCGCCGGCGATCACGTCGAGCATCAGCTCGGCCTCGGCAATCGCCCTGCCCAGATCGGCGGGATCCGCGCAGAACGACGAAGCTGCGGCCGGGCCATGGGAGCGCAGGCGCTCCGCGATCCTCTTGGCCGAGGCGAGGGCGCGTTCGCCGCTGTCATCGCCTCGGTCCGCCGGCAGGATCGCGTACATGCGACCCGCGAGTGGCTCGGCGATCGCGCCCGGGTGCTCGCCCGTGATCAGCGCGGCCGCGTGGCGCGGGCGCGACGCGTCGAGCTCGGCCACCAGCGTCACCGCCCCGCCGGAGAGGTCGCAGCCCAGCCGCGCGGCGCGGCCGGCGACGTCGCCGGAGCCGCCGTTCCGGGCACGGAGGTCCTCGAGCAGGCTGCCGCGGACGTCCGCGGCCACCTCGTCCCGGGCCCCGGCGACCGCCACCTCGGCGATCGCGGCCAGCGCGGCCGTCCGCAGGATCTCCTCGCGGTCCACCCGCAGCCGCGGCAGCCCGTTGCCCTCGGCCGCCAGGGCGACTGCGTAGCCGATCGTCTCGCCGCCGGCCTCGACCTCGGCCACGGAGTCGACCTCGACGGCCCCGTCGTCGCCGGGATCCTCGCCCCGCAGCCGCGCCGCCACCCGTTCGCCGAGCGCGTCCAGCGGGACGTCGTCGCTCGACGCGGCGGCCAGCCCCCGGGCGGGAAGCACGATTGCAACCGGCACCCCGGCCTCCTCGGCGGCGAGCTCGGCGATCCCGTGCAGTCCCTCGCCCGCGAGCAGGGCGGTGAGCATTCGCGAGTGCAGGTCGCGCATCAGTCCCTCAACCCCCGGAGCGCGCGGGGCCGGCCTCCGCGACCGGCCCCGCGTCTCCGTTTCAGCGCACTAGACCGCGATCTCCGCGTCCGTGTGCGCCTGGAGCACCTCCTCGCCCTCTTCTCCCGTGCGAATCCGGATCGCTTCCTCGACGGGGATCACGAAGATCTTCCCGTCGCCGACGTCGCCGGTTCGCGCGTGCTTGAGGATCGTCTCTACGACAAGGGACTTGTCCTTGTCCTCGATCACCACCTCGATCTTGAGCTTCGGCCGCACGTTGACGGTCAGGCTCGAGCCGCGGTAGGTCTCGACGATTCCCTTCTGGCGCCCGGACCCCTTCACCTCGCTGATCGACAGGGACGGAAATCCCTTGTCGAGCAGCTCCGATCGGATCGGCTCGAACGCCTCGTGGCGGATGAACGCCTCGATTTTCTTCATTTGGCCCACTTCCTCCTAGGCCTCGGAAGGCCGGTCGGCGGTCATCGCTGTCACCGGCGCCGGGCTGGGCACCGAATGGGGAACGGTGCCCGGATATTCCGGCTGCGGGATGAACTGCTCCGGGTAGCCATACATGCCGTGCTCGGAGATGTCCAGTCCGGCGTCCTCCTCTTCCTCGGTGACGCGAAGACCGTAGATCTTCTTGATCACCCAGAAGGTGGAGAAGCTCATCGCGAACACGAACGAGAACGCGATCGCAAACCCGACGACCTGCGCGATCAGCTGATCGAACGAGCCGCTGTACCAGAGGCCGCCGTCCGGGTCGCCGAACGCGTTGTACTGCGCCAGGCGCGGGGCGGTGAAGATCCCGCAGGAGATCGTTCCCCAGATACCCGCGAGGCCGTGGGCCGACAGCGCGCCGACCGGGTCGTCGATGACCTTGTCGATCGCGTAGACGCCCAGGACCACGATCACTCCCGCGACCGCGCCGATGATCGGCGCGGCCCAGAGCTCCACGTAGCCGGAGGGGGCGGTGATCGCGACGAGCGCCGCGATCGCGCCGTTCCCGGCCATGCCGATGTCGATCGTGCCCGTCTTGATCCTCGCCGTGGCCACCGCCGCCAGGACGCCGAACGCGGCGGCCAGGTTGGTGATGATCAGGATCTCGGCGAAGCGCCCGTCGAGCGCGTTCAGGGTCGAGCCGGGGTTGAATCCGAACCAGCCCAGCCACAGGATCAGCACCCCGAGCCCGAACAGGGGCATGCTGTGACCCGGGATCGCCCTCGGCTTCCCGTCGGCCCCGTACTTGCCCTTCCTCGGGCCGAGCAGCAGGAGCGCCGCCAGGGCGCCGGTCGCGCCGATCAGGTGGACCGCCGTCGAGCCGGCGAAGTCCTGCATGCCGACGATGCCCGTGCCGAGCCAGTCACCGGTCTGCAGGAAGCCGCCACCGAAGACCCAGTGGGCGCCGATCGGATAGATGATCGTGCTGAAGACGATCGCGTAGATGACGTAGACGCCGAACTTGATCCGCTCGAGCGTCGTGCCCCAGACGATCGCCAGCGAGACGCCGCAGAAGACGAACTGGAAGAAGAACTTCGACTCGATCGTCGCGTTGGAGAGCGACATCACCGGGAAATCGGGGTGGAACAGGGTCACCCCGCCCGACGTCGTCGACCATGGCCCCAGGTCGGTGAAGAAGAACCCACCGCTGTGGCCGATCACGCTCCCGGCGCCGAACGCGAAGGCGAATCCGCAGACCCACCAGCCGACCGCGGCGATCGAGAAGTTCGTGAGGATCTTCGCGACCACGGTTCCCGCGTTCTTGCCGCGCGAGAACCCGATCTCCAGGAAGGCGAAGCCCGCCTGCATGAACATCACGAGCGCGCCGGCGACGATCACCCACATCGTGTTGATCCCGACCGAGGGATCGAGCTTGCCGGCAATCGACCTCTCCAGATCCGTCGCGTCGGCCAGCGCCGACCCGGGGACCGCCAGCAGCACTGCAGCCGCTGCGAGGAGGAGCCCTCCCACCGCGTACCTTCGTCTCATCCGATACACACTCCTTGCCGACCGCGCGCGGACGCACGGCGTCGCAGTTACAGGAATAGCGACGCCAAGGTAGGCGGGCGCGGGGCGAGGTTGCTTATCCCGCTGTCGAAACTTGAGCGGCGACCGGTTGTACAGCCGCAGTCGTGCCCACCTCGACCTCAGCGCCCTCGGCGGCGAGCTGGAGCTGCCCGGGGTCGCCCCCGCCGCGGGCCCATTCGGTCCGGGCTGTGGCGCCCAGGTCGTCCAGGAACTCGTCGGAGTGCAGGGGATCGTGGTGGAACATCAGCAGCCGCTTGGCCTCGGTGCGGCGGGCGAAGGTGAGGGTGTCCGACATCGCCGAGTGCCCCCAGCCAACGTGCCCGGGGTATTCCTCGTCGGTGTACTGGCAGTCGTGGATGAGCAGGTCGGCGCCCCGGGCGAGGTCGAAGCCCGAGATCCACTCCGGCTCGAGCCCCTCCAGCGGCGAGCCGAGCGACGGCTCGTGGTCGGGGATGTAGGCGACGGTGGCCTCGCCGTCGGAGACCCGGTAGCCGAGCGTCGGCCCCCGATGGGTGACGGCCTCGGCGCGGATCTTCGCTCCGCCGATCTCCCACTCGCTGACGGGGGTGTCGCGGAAGGACACCGAGCACGGGAGCTCGCGGACCTCCACCGGCGACAGCGGGGCGGAGATGTAGCGGGCGATGCGGTCCTCGAGCGATGCCTCGGGCGACGACGGGCCCCAGATCGTGATCTCCGACTCGGCCCGGAAGCAGGGCGGGAAGAACATCAGCCCCTGGATGTGGTCGAGGTGCAGGTGGGTGAGCAGGATGTGGATGCGGTGGTCGGGCTTGAGGTCGACGCCCAGGTTGCGGATCCCGGTCCCGGCGTCGAGGATCAGCTCCTCGCCGCCGGCGAGGGTGAGCTGCACGCAGGAGGTGTTGCCGCCGTAGCGGTTCATCTGCGGGCCCGGCGCGGGCACCGAGCCTCGTGCGCCCCACACCTTGAGCCTCACGAGGCCGGCCCTCCGTTGTCGCTCAGCGGCCAGAAGAGCACCATCGCGCCGGACGAGCCCTCCTCCGACGCGACGATCGGGAAGGCCGACGCCTCGATCGGCTTCTTCTCGCCCCCGGCGCCCATGATCGTGAAGGTGGCGTGCGCCGGGCGGCCGGCCCGGATCGCCTCGGTGGTCTTCAGCGCGTCGACCTCGACGGGCGATCCCTCGACGTCGAACGGGCCGAACGCCTCCGTCCACTGCTCGGCCTCCATCCGCCCGGCCTCCTCGAAGGTGCGCCCCAGCAGTGCGGCGGCCGCCTCGTTGTAGAAGACGACCGCGGCGTCGGAGTCCAGCAGGAAGCCGGGCGTCGAGATGCTGGTCAGCAGGTTGCGGGCGAGGATCAGCTCGAGCGGCTTCTGCGGTCGCGGTGCGGACATGGGTGCCCGCCAATTCTTCCACCGATCGCGCCGATTGCCACGCAATGGCGCCTGGCCGGTTGTTCGCGCCCGTGCGTGAAGGCTCAAAGGAACGCGCCGAGCGCCGATAGATAAGACGTGTTCACCTCGCGTGAAAGGGGGAGGCTTGCCGGCGAGCTGCAGGCGGCGCAGGTACGCATCGAGGAGCTCGAGGCGGAGCTCGCGCGCGTCACGCGCGACCTGATCTCGACCGAGCTGCTCACGCTGCGCAGCTTCCTGCTGCAGCTCTCACTCGAGGTGCAGCGCGCCGAGCGCTACAGCCGGCCGCTGGCCGTGGCGGTGCTCGACATCGACGGCTTCTCGAAGTTCAACCTGCGCAACGGCTACCGCGCCGGCGACGTGCTGCTGCGCGCGGTCGGCGGCGCGATCGTTGCCGGCACGCGCGCGAACGATCTGGTCTGCCGGGTCGGCGGCGACGAGTTCGCCGTGCTCTTCCCCGAGACCGAGCACACCGGTGCCGCGGAGGCCCTCGCCCGGATCCTCGTCTCCCTGGAGGAGCTGGAGGCCGCGGGAGTCCGCGGCCACTCCGCGTCGGTGGGGGTTGCGACCTTCGAGCCGGGTCAGACTTCGGAGGGGCTCCTTGCGGCGGCGAGCGAGGCGATGCAGGCCGCACGGGCCGCCGGCGGCGGCCGCACCGAGGTCGTGGCCACGACCGCCGAGCACGCGGTCGACGCCGCCGTGGCGGGCGCCCACGGCGACGTGATCGCCGCTCTCGCCGCCGCGCTCGAGGAGCGCGACCAGTACACCAGCGACCACTCGGAGTCGGTCGTCGACCTCGCCGCGAAGGTCGGCGGCTACCTCGCCCTGGACGCGGCCGAGGTCGCGCGGGTGCGCACCGCGGCGCTGCTGCACGACATCGGCAAGGTGGGGATCCCCGACGAGATCCTCCACAAGCAGGGACCGCTCGACGACCGCGAGTGGGAGATCATGCGCCAGCACCCGGTGATCGGCGAGCGGATCCTCCGCGCGATCCCCGGCATGGGCACCGTCGCGCGGGCGGTGCGCCACGAGCACGAGCGCTGGGACGGCGGCGGCTACCCGGACGGGATCGCGGGCAAGGAGATCCCGATCGAGGCGCGCATCATCCTCGCCTGCGACGCCTACCACGCGATGGTCTCGGACCGGCCCTATCGCAAGGCCATGTCGCAGCCCGAGGCGATCCGCGAGCTGCACACCAACGCGGGAACCCAGTTCGACCCCGAGGTCGTCGAGGTCCTCGTGGGCTACCTGTACGGCCGCCGTCAGTCGGGCTTGACGGCCGTCTGAGCGGTCGCGGCCCGACCGCGACCGAGGGCGCTATCCCTCGAGCTTCCCGATCTTGAAGATCTTCGTGCCGCAGTCCGGGCACGTACCCTGGATCGCCGGCCGGCCGTTCTTCATCGTGACCTGCTGGGGATCCTGGATCTCGACCTTCTTACGCTCTTTCACGCAGTAACCCTCAGGCATCGAGCCTCTCCTTTCAGGGCAGGTTCGCGCGACCGTAGCCCAGTCGTCGGACGCACGCACGGAAACTTAGTGTGTTTCGTTACAACCACGCGTCCGCCGTGCGTGGTTAGTTATTCGAGCCGCCGGAGCTCGACGAGGACGTGTCGATCGAGTTGACCTCGTTCTCGAGGTCGGTGATCTGGCCGCGCAGCTCCTCGATGTCGTCCTTGTTGACCTCGACCTCGGAGTCGGTCGTGCGCTGGGACGAGGCGACCGTGGCGACGCGCGACTCGAGCGCGTCGATGCGGTCGTTGATCTCGTTGATCGTGTCCTGCGTCGACTGCGAGACCTCCTTGTTGGACGCCGAGACCTGATCGCGAAGCGAGGCGACCTCGCCCTTCGTGGCGCTGTTGTCCTTCGCGTCCTTGGCCAGCACGACGCCGACGATCCCCGCGGCGAGCGCCAGCACGACCGCGAGGCCGATCGCGACGGTGCGGATGCCCAGCCGCCGGTCGATCTGCGCGATCCACGCCCGCAGGCCGTCGATCTGCTCCTCGACGGTCTCGGGCCGGACCACCGGCTGCGAGCCCGTGGTGGGCTTCGGGTCTCCAGCTTCCATGCGGCGGGATCCTAGATGTCAGGAGGGCGGCAACGGGACGGCGACCTCGCCGTCCGCCGGCTCGAGCTCGCGGCCCTCGTCCTTCCAGGCGGCGATTCCGCCGCGGAGGTTGTGCGCGTCGTAGCCGGCCTGCTGGAACGCGTCGGCGGCCAGGCCCGAGCGATTGCCGCTGCGGCAGTAGAAGACCACCGGCTGGTCGCGGGGGATCTCCTCCGCGTGCGCGGTGAGCTCGTTCATCTCGATCCGGCGCGCGCCCTCCAGGTGGCCGGCCTCGAACTCGTAGTCGCGCCGGACGTCGATCAGCGTCGCTCCCGCCCCGATCAGCTCGGCCGCCTCCGCGGGCGTCACCGCGTAGGGCTGCGGCGCGTCGTCCTCGACCTCCAGCTCGTCGCTCATGGGCGAATCATTACCAGCGCCGCCGCCATGGCCGCGGCCTAGGATCGGCGCGCATGCACGTGCCGAGGCCGGACCTCCCGGGATCGACGCTCGCGGCCGCGGCCGCGTTCGAGATGGGGTCGGTCCTGCTGCCGGCGCTGATCGTCTTCATCCTCGGGTCGTCGCCGGCCAGCCTGGGCGTGATCGAGGGAGTGGCGATCGGGCTCGCCGCCGTCGCCCGGTTCACAGGTGGCGCGATCGTCCACCACGAGGGTCGCCGGCGGGTGGCCAGCGTCACGGGCTACGGGATCCTCACCCTGTGCACGAGCGCGATGGGGGTCGCCGCCGCGACCGGCCAGGCCGCCGTGCTGCGCGCGGGAGCCTGGGTCGCGGGCGGCTTTCGCACCGTCGCCACGCCGCTCGACGTCTACGAGAAGGCGGGCGGGGCTCGCCTCGGGCGCGCTTTCGGCGCCGACCGCGCGACCGAGTACCTCGGCGCGGGGGCCGGTGCGGCGCTCGCGGTCCTGCTCGTGGCCACCGTCGACATCCGGGCGGCGATCGTCCTCGCGGCGATCCCGGGGCTCCTGGCCGTCGTCCTTGCCTGGCGCGAGCGGCGCGATCCGCAGTGGTCGCAGCCGCCGCAGGTGCCGAGCCTCGCCCAGGCGATGCGCGAGCTCGGACGCGGGCCGCTGCGCTGGACGCTCGCCGGGCTCGCGACCCTGGAGGCGGCCAACATCACGCTCTCGCTGCTGGTCCTGCGTGCCACCTACCTGTTCGAGGAGCAGCGCTCGGTGACCTCGGCGGTGATCATCGCCCTGGTCCTCTTCATCGGCTACCGGCTGGCGGCCGCGCTCGCCGCGTCCGCCGGCGGCCGTGCGATCGACCGCCACGGCCCGCTGCCCTGGCTCGGCGCCGCGTCGATCACCCTCCTCGCCGCGTACGTGGTCTTCGCCGAGTCCTCGGGGGGAATCGGATCGATCGCGATCGCCTTCGTCCTCGCCGGGCTCGCGATCGGGGTCATCGAGACCGGCGAGGCCGTCGCCGTGGCGGCCGCGGCGCCCGCGCACGCGCGGGGGCTCGCGTTCGGCACGCTCGCGGTGCTGCAGAGCGCCGGCCGGGTCTTCGCCAGCGTCGCCGCGGGCGTCGCCTGGACGCTGATCAGCCCCTCCGCGGGGATCGTGATCACGGGCCCCCTGCTCGTCGCCTGCCCGCTGCTGCTGCTCAGGGCGGCCAACCGCGCGGGCTGAGCGTCTCGTCACTACCATCCGCACCCCTCAGATTCGAGACAAGGAGCATTGAACCCATGCCCGAAGCCGTGATCGTCGACGCCGCCCGCACCCCCATCGGGCGCGCCTTCAAGGGATCGCTCGCCCAGCTGCGACCCGACGAAACCGGGGCCTTCATCGTCGACAAGCTGCTGGAGCGCAACCCCGACGTCTCACCCGAGCTGATCGAGGACGTGTTCTGCGGCTGCGGCATGCCGCAGGGCCTGCAGGCCTTCAACATCGCCCGGATCATCTCGCTGCTCTCCGAGCAGCTCCCGCAGACGGTCACCGGGACGACGATCTCGCGCTACTGCGCCTCGTCGCTCGACGCGATCCGCCACGCCGCGAACGCGGTCAAGGCCGGCGAGGGCGACGCCTACATCGCCGCCGGCGTCGAGTTCGTCAGCCGCTACAACGAGCGCACCGAGCCAGCCGGGGCGGACGACCGCAACCAGAACCTGATCGGCGAGAACGGCCAGCCCAACGCGTACATCGACATGGGCCTGACCGCGGTCAACGTCGCCAAGCACTACGAGGTCAGCCGCGCCGACATGGACAAGTACGCGCAGCGCTCGCAGGAGCTCGCCGTCCAGTCGCAGGAGGACGGGTTCTTCGACCGCGAGATCGTGCCGATTCAGGATCAGGACGGCAACGAGGTCGCCAAGGACGACGGCCCGCGCGCCTCGTCAACGCTCGAGAAGCTCTCCGAGCTGCCCGAGGCGTTCGGCGGCGGCGGCGTGACCGCCGGCAACTCCTGCCCGCTCAACGACGGCGCGGCCGCCGTGCTGGTCATGTCCGACACGAAGGCCAAGGAGCTCGGCCTGACCCCGAAGGCCCGCCTCGTCAGCGCGGCGACGTGGGGCAACGAGCCCGAGTACATGGGCGTTGCCCCGATCGGCGCGATCAAGAAGGTCCTCGACCGGACGGGCATGTCGATCGAGGACATCGACGTGGTCGAGCTCAACGAGGCGTTCGCCGCCCAGGTGATCCCGATCATGGACGAGTGCGGCATCCCGCTCGAGAAGATGAACACGCACGGCGGCGCGATCGCCCTCGGCCACCCGTTCGGGATGACCGGCGCGCGGATCATGACCACGCTGCTGAACGTGATGGAGACCGACGATCACTCGGTCGGCCTCGAGACGATGTGCGTCGCCGGCGGCCAGGGCGAGGCGATGATCGTCGAAAGGCTCAACTAGGCGCATAAAAAACGCCGGGCGCCCAGGGGCGCCCGGCGTTCGTACGAACTGCTGGCTGGACTAGCCCGCTGCCTGCAGAGCCTGGACCGCCTGGTCGGCGGCATCCTGGCATGCCTGGATCGCCAGGTCGCGGCTGTCGCCCTCGGGCGTCGCCTCGGCCTGCTGCTGGCACTGGTCGAACGCGTCCGCCGCCTGCTGGCAGGCGGACTCGCCGGCGGCCTCCGCCGGGGTGCCCTTGATCACGTCCTCACAGGCCTGGAGAACGTCATCGGACGTCGACCCGCCGGTGTCACCGGAATCCGTGGTGTCCTCCGCGGTGGTGTCCGTCGCGGTCGTGTCCGTTGCTTCGGTGGCCGTCGTGTCCGACGCCGACGTCGTGTCGTCGTCGTCACCGCACCCTGCCGCGATCAGGCCCGACGCCATCAGCGCAACGAGCGCGATCACCCACTTTGCGTTTCGCATATGACTCCTCTGGTGGTGGTCCCCGCCGGCGGGATGCCGCGGTTTCGTGGCGATCCTAACCGGCCACGCGGGAGCATTGGCGTTATCGGGGATCTACGCGCGAAGGGCGCGTTTCATCACACTCAGTCTTCGAAGAGGGCGTAGCCGTACTCGCCGCGCTTGTAGGCGAGCTTCGCGATCGCGCCGACCCGCTCGTCGTCGTTCTTCTCCATCTGGCGGAACGCCGACCGCACGCGTCCCGCGGCGCGGGTGCAGAACGTGTCGGCGATGAAGCGCTCCTGGCCCGAGGGCTCGACGCCCTGGTCCTCGAAGATCGACGTCACGCGGGAGAGGACCGCGATCTGCGCGTAGATGTCGGAGATCGCCGCAGCCACCCGCTTCTGCTGGAACTGGGCCTCGATGATCCCTTTCTTGTGCTCGCGCAGCAGGGACTCGGTTACCCCGCGCAGCTCGTTGACCTGGTCGGCGACCGCGGCGGCGTGGTCTTTGAGCTCGGGGTGGGCCATGGTGATCCGGTCCGGGCGCACCTGGCTCTTGATCCGGCCGCCGACGTAGTCGGCCAACACGCCGATCGAGCCGATCGGGTCGTTCAGGCCGATCTCGCCGAGCTCGGAGAGCTTCTCGCCGACCGGCTTGATCCCGGAGAGGGCGATGAAGGCGCGCATCACATCGTTCGCGCCCTCGAAGATCGGGAAGATCCGGATGTCGCGCAGGATCTTCTCGTAAGGCTCGTCCTTCATGTAGCCGGCGCCGCCCTTGAGCTGCATCGCGCGGTTGGCCGCGTACCAGAGGAACTCCGTCCCCGACACCTTGCAGATCGCCGACTCCAGCGAGTAGTCCTCGACGCCGTTGTCGACCAGGCCGCAGGTGAGGTAACACATCGACTCGAGGCCGAACAGGTAGGTGACCATCCAGGCGATCTTGTCCTGGACGAGCTCGAAGTCGGCCAGCGGGCGGTCGAACTGGCGGCGCTCCTTGACGTGGGCGATCGCCAGGTCGATCAGGCCCTTGGTCGCGCCGACCGACCCCGTGCCGAGCCCGATGCGCCCGTTGTTGAGGATCTGCATCGCGATCTTGAACCCGTCGCCGGGCTCGCCGAGGACGTTCTCCGCCGGCACCTTGACGTCGTTGAAGTGGAGGCGGCGGAGGTCGTTGCCGCGCAGGCCCATCGTGTCGAAGCGCTCGCCGACCTCGAAGCCCTTCATCCCCTTCTCGAGGATCAGCGCGATGTGGCGGTCCTTGCCGTCGATCTCGCACCGGGCGAACGCCGTGAAGACCGAGCCCTTGTCGCCGTTGCCGATGTAGCGCTTCTCGCCGTTCAGCACCCACGACCCGTCGGGCTGCTGGACCGCCCGCGACTGGATGTTGTAGGCGTCCGAGCCGGCGTCCGGCTCGGTCAGCGCGAAGCCGGCCAGCTTGCGGCCGCTGGCCAGATCGGGAAGGAAGCGCTCCTTCTGCTCGTCGGTGCCGAACATGTGGATGCCCTTGAAGCCGATCGACTGGTGCACCCCCAGCACGATCGAGAGCGTCCCGTCGATCTGGGCGAAGGTCTCGAAGACGCGGGCGTAGCCCGTCTGCGACAGGCCCTGGCCGCCGTACTTCTCGTCGACGTAGAGGCCCATGAGCCCCGCGTCGCCCAGCTCGCGGATCGTGTCGTCCCCGATCCAGCGGTCCTCCTCGATCTTCCGGAGGTCCATGCGCGAGCCGATCTCGCGCGCGGCCGCGTTCAGCCCGCGGATCCGCTCCTGCTCGTCGGGGTCGGGCGCTGGCCACGGAAAGACCATGTCCTCGTGGATCTCGCCGAGGAAGAGCGACTTCGTGAACGAGGAAACGGCGCGCTCGGGCTTGCCCTCGACCTCGGCCTGCGTTGCGGCTTCCACGCACGCAGCCTACCCCCGTACGGCATGGCGAAGCGGGACCGGGATGACTCCCGGCCCCGCCTGCCCTGCCGTCGCGCCCCGCGCGCTACAGGCAGCTCGCGACAGCGACCAGCGTGCGGTCCACGCCGAAGTCGTTGCCGCCCTTGACCGTGACCGTCTCGGCGTTGTGGTCGAGGATGACCTCGGAGAGCATCAGCTCCTCGCCGTTCGCGTCGCCGGTCCAATGGCCGGAACCGCTGATCAACTCCTCGCCCGGGCCGCATGTCGCGGTCACGGAGGCGAAGTTGTAGTTCGCGTTCTGGCCCGTCCCGCCGGCAACCACCACCGTGTTCGAGTGGTTGTGGATGCCGTCGCCGATCTCCTCGGACTGCACCGAGTTCGGCGCGAGGTCGTTGGCCTGCAGCGTGTCGCCGGCAACGTCCGCGCCGGTGATCGCCTGGTCGGCGATGTCGGTCGACAGCAGCGTCTCGTTCTGGACATCGTTGCTGGCGATCGACTCGTCCGTGACGTCGTTGCCGGCGATCGAGCCGTCGGCGACGTCGGTACCGGTCAGCGACTCGTCGACGACATCGTCCGTGGTCACCGCGGCGCCGTCCTTGAGGTCGACGCTCTTGACCGCGTTGTCCTTGATGTCACCCGAGTTGACCGTCTGCGTGCCCGGCAGCGCGAGCGCGGCGCCCGAAAGCGCGGCGAACAGCGCCACGAGGCTGATCACGAGCGCCGGCGCCTGCTGCCAGCGGCTCGCCCTTGGCTTGCTACTCATTTGGGAACCTCCCTGGTTCGTTTTCATTCCCATGGGAGGAGGATCGGGCCGGAAGGCCGCCGCGGATAGAGGCCCAGGGAGTGGAGAAACGCCCCCCGGGGTGTGGTCGTTCTCAGCCCTTGGTGAGGCGGAGCGAAGCGAAGCCGAGCCGCGCCGCTGTTGAGGCGCCTAATTCAGGGGGTGAAGCCGTCGCCCAGATGCTCCTCGGGCTCGACCTCGACGCCCGCGGACTCGAGGAAGCGGCTGACCATGTTGTAGTAGGCGATGGTCAGGATCAGCTCGGCCGCGCCGGGCTCGCCCCAGCGCTCGACGAGCTGCGCCAGCGCCTCGTCGGAGATCCGCACGTCGCGGCTGATCTCCGTAGCCGCCCGGTAGGCGAGTGCGGCGTCGGCGTCCAGCGACGACGGGTCGCCGCCGCGGATCGCCCCGATCTCGTCATCCGACACCCCCGCGTTGCGGGCGAGCTGCTCGTGCTGGGCCCACTCGTAGCCGGCGCCCGTCTCACGGGCGACGCCCAGGATCGCGATCTCGCGGTTGCGGGTGTCGATCTCCGGCCCGCCGAGCAGCGAGGCGCCGAGCCGCAGAAACGGGCGAAAGCTGGCGGGCACTCCCGCCACGGCGCGGAAGACGTTCAGCGGCGGGAGGTTCGCGAGCGTCTCGCGGACGTCCTCCGGCAGGTCTTCGTCGGCCGGCAGCGGCAGGGACGGGGTCATTCCCCGTCGAGCATACGTTCCAGTGCCGCGCGGTGGTAGGGCCACGGGTTGCCCTTGCTCGCCCGTCCCGATGGGTCGAACTCCCGCGTCAGCGCGAGGCCGGCGACCGTGTTCATGGCGACGGCGAGCTTGCGGTCGAAGCCCGGCTCGGCGCCCAGGTCGCCCGCGACCTCGGCCGAGAGCTTCGCCTGATTGGCGTGGATGCGCTTCTCGACCGGCACGAGGCGCTCGCGCAGCTCGTCGTCCTCGGCAGCGGCCACCCAGAGCTTCACGGCGACCTTGAACACCTCGCTGGAGAAGTCCTCCCAGAGCAGATCCAGCAGCCCGCGCAACCGCGTCTCGCGGTCGGCGGGGAGCTCGCGGGCGCGCTCGCGATACCGCTCGACCCGCTGCTCGGCGATGCGCTCGAAGGCGCTCGTCACGAGGTCGACCCGGTGCGGGAAGTGGTGGCTCTGAGCCCCCTGGGAGACGCCGGCGAGCTCCGTGACGCGCCGGATCGTCGTCCCGGCGTAGCCGACGTCGATCAGGCTCTCGACGGTCGCGTCCAGCAGCCGCCCGCGCGTCTCCTCGCGGCGCTCGGACTGGCTGCGCCGCCGTTTCCCGGTTGCTGTGCGCGCGGAGCTACTCAAACTCGGCGAGGCCGTCCTTGATCACGACGGCGCCGGCGTCCGAGGTCGTCTCGTACGCGTGGCGGCCGTCCCCGGTGTCCCAGATCCGCGTGGTGATCGTCTGCTCGGGCAGCGCGATCGAGGCGAACCGGACGGCGAGGCGCTTCAGCTTCGCCGGATCGTCCGGGGACGCGTGCTGGATCGCGGCCACGGAGGTGAAGGCCATGGTGCAGAGCCCGTGGATGATGATCCCCGGGAGCCCGACCGCCTTCGCGAACTCCTCGTCGAGATGGATCTGCATCGGGTCGCCGGACGCCTCGGCGTAGCGGAAGGTCTGGTCCGGGTCGTAGGTCTGGTCGACGCTCGCGTCGGGGTCGCGCTCGCGCAGGGACTCGTCGAACCGGTGGCCGGGCGCCTCCTCACCGACGTCCTCCACGCCCGTCGCGCCGCGCACGAAGGTCGTCCAGTACTGGTCGACGACCGGCTCGCCGTCCGCGCTCGTCTCGGTCTTGGTGATGACCGTGACGCCGGAGGAGCGCTGGCGCATCCCGATCGGGGTGGCGACCGTGCTCAGGGTCATGCCCGGCTCGATCGGGCGGTGGAAGTGGTGGTCCTGCTCGCCATGGAGGACCGCGCCGAGCAGCTCGCCCGGGATGACCGACAGGACCGCCATCCCGTTCGCCTGGAACGCGGGGACGACGGGGAAGACGGGCGGGGCCAGATCGCCGGCCGCATGGGCCTCGATCGGGTCGTTGGTCGCGGCGGCGTAGGCGGCGATCTTCTCGCGGGTCGCCTCGTATTCGACCGGCTCGGTGGTGATGCCGATCGCGTCGGCCTTGAAAGCGGGGGCTGTTTCAGTGCTCATGGCCCCAACCTAACAAACCGGACGCTTGTTCTGTATCTTCAGAACCGGAACCTGAACGAAGGAGAACGATGAGCGCGCGGACGTTTGTGATCGGTGTCGGCATGACGAAGTTCGACAAGCCCGGCACGAAGGAGGGCGATTACCCCGACTGGGCCAAGGAGGCCGGGGAGAAGGCGCTCGCCGACGCGGGCATCCCCTACGACGACGTCGAGCAGGCCTACGCCGGCTACTGCTACGGCGACTCGACCTACGGTCAGCGAGCGCTCTACCAGCTCGGCCTGACCGGGATCCCGGTCGTCAACGTCAACAACAACTGCTCGACCGGCAGCTCGGCGCTGTTCCTCGCCCGCCAGGCGGTCCGCGGCGGCCTCGTCGACTGCGCGCTCGCGGTCGGCTTCGAGAAGATGGAGAAGGGCTCGCTGGGGGTCAAGTACACCGACCGCACCAACGCGCTCGACAAGCACGCCATGGCGATGTTCGCGCTCCGCGAGCCGGAGGAGTCGCCCGCCGCGCCGCAGATGTTCGGCAACGCCGGGCGCGACCACATGGAGAAGTACGGCTCCGAGCCCGACCACTACGCCTGGATCGGGTGGAAGAACCACAAGCACTCCGTCAACAACCCCTACGCGCAGTTCCAGGACGAGTACTCGATCGACGAGATCAAGGAGGCGCGGATGATCCACGCCCCGCTGACGAAGCTGCAGTGCTCGCCGACCTCCGACGGATCGGCCTGCGCGATCGTGGCCTCCGAGCGCTACGTCGACGAGCACGACCTCTGGGGCCAGGCTGTTGAGATCGCCGGCCAGGCGATGGTCACCGACCTGTCCTCGACGTTCGCCGACGACACGGACTGCATCAAGATCGTCGGCTACGACATGTCGAAGCAGGCGGCCGAGCGCGCCTACGACGAGGCCGGAGTCGGGCCGGACGAGGTCGACGTCTGCGAGCTGCACGACTGCTTCTCGGCCAACGAGCTCATCACCTACGAGGCGCTCGGCTTCGCCGCCGAGGGCGAGGGCCACAAGCTGGTCGACGCGGAGGCGACGACCTACGGCGGGGACGGCCCCGTCGTCAACCCGTCCGGCGGCCTGATCTCGAAAGGCCATCCGCTCGGGGCCACCGGCCTCGCGCAGTGCTCGGAGCTCACCTGGCAGCTGCGCGGCGAGGCCGACAAGCGCCAGGTGGACGGCGCGAAGGTCGCCCTGCAGCACAACATCGGTCTCGGCGGCGCCGCCGTCGTGTCCGTCTACAAGCCCGCCGCGGCGTAAGAAGGAGAGGGATCAAATGAGCACCACCGTCGCCCCGGTCGGGGGCTTCACCGACGAGCAGCTGGACTTCCGCCAGGCGATCGCCGACTTCTGCGAACGCGAGCTGGGGACCAAGGAGCAGCGCGAGGCCGCCACGAACGGCTACACCGAGCTGCACAACCAGGAGATCTACGAAAAGCTCGCCGAGCTCGGCTGGCTCGGCGTCTCCATCGACGAGGAGTACGGCGGCTCCGGCGGCGGCATCGTCGACGCCTGCATCTTCCTCGAGGGGTTCATGCGCGGGCGCATCCCGATCGCGGGCTACGGCGTCAGCCTGATCGTCGCCGGCGCCTACCAGCGCTTCGGCACCGACGAGCAGAAGCGGGAGATCCTCGGCGGGATCAGCCGCGGGCGCGTCGAGGCGATCGCGATGTCGGAGCCCGAGGCCGGCTCGGACGTCGGCAATCTCTCGTGCCGGGCCGAGCGCCAGAACGGCGGCTTCGTGCTGAACGGCCAGAAGACCTGGATCTCGGCGGCCCACATCGCCGACCACATCCTGGTGATCGCCCGCTCCGACAACTCGGGCGGCAAGCACGAGGGGCTGACGATGTTCTCCGTGCCGACCGACGCGGAGGGCATGGAGATCCGCGGGATCGAGACGATGGGCGGCAAGGAGGTCAACGACGTATTCCTGACCGACTGCTACGTCCCGGAGGAGCGCGTGCTCGGCCAGGTCGACGGCGCGTGGATGCAGCTGATGGCCGGCCTCAACGTCGAGCGGCTGATCCTGGCCGCCTCGGCCCTCGGCATCGCCGAGCGGGCGTTCGACGACACCCTCGCCTACATCAAGGAGCGCAAGCAGTTCGGGCGGCCGATCGGCTCGTTCCAGGCGCTGAAGCATCGGATCGCCGACCTGGCGACCGAGCTGGAGTGCACCCGGCTGCTGGTCTACGACGTCGCCCGGAAGGTCGACGCCGATCCCAACCAGCTGCTCCCCCGCGAGGCTTCGATGGCGAAGCTCAAGGCGACCGAGGTGGCGAAGAAGGCCGCGCTCGAGGGGATGCAGATGATGGGCGGCTACGGTTACGCGACCGAGTACGACATGGAGCGCTACGTGCGGACGACGCTGGTGATGTCGATCTACGGCGGCACCAACGAGATCCAGCGCGAGATCGTCTCCAAGACGTTCGGCCTCTAGGGCCGAGCAGAGAGGCAGGGAATGCCGACGATCCGCCTCGGTGGGGAGACCGAGCCGTTCCCGGGCGAGGACGGGCCCGGCAAGACGGCGCGCCTGCGCAGCCGCGACGTCGAGGTCGGCGGGATCGCGACGCGCGCGATCTCGGCAAGCGGCGAGGGGGTGCCGGCGGTGCTCCTGCACGGCTGGCTCGACAACGCCGACACCTGGCTCTCGGTCCTGGACCGCATGGCGGTGGCCAACCGGCCCGCGATCGCCTACGACATGCCCGGCTTCGGCACCGCCCCGCGGCTGGACAAGGGATCCGTGCTGGACCAGCTCGTCGATTTCGCGTCGGCGGCCGTCACCGAGGTCGCCGAGCGCTCCGAGAGCAAGGTCGTGGTCGCCGGCAACTCGCTGGGCGGCTGGGTCGCCCTGCGGCTCGCCCAGGACAAGAAGCTGCCGCTGGCCGGGGTCGTCCCGATCGGCCCGGCCGGGGTCCGGATGGCGCCCGCGTTCTTCACCCTCGACCGGATCCCGGCGGTGTCGCGGATCATCGGCCTCCCGGCGCCCGTGCCGCCGCAGGTCACGCGGTCGGTGGCGGGCCGCCTGTACCGCCAGCTGGCGTTCGCCGACCCCAACGGCGTCGACCAGGTCGTCGTCGACCGTTTCACCCGCTTCCACGTCGATCGCCCACTGATCCGCGAGCGGATCGAGTACGCCAAGCGCCTGCGCCCGGACCTGGAGGATCCGTTCGACGGCAAGAAGATCAAGGTCCCGGTCCACGTGATCTGGGGCGAGATGGACCGCCTCTGCCCGGCCGGCGGCGCGGAGCTGCTCGCCGAGCGCGTCCCCCACGCGAAGATCGAGCTCCTGGAGGACGTCGGCCACACGCCGCAGATCGAGTCGCCCGACGTCGTGGTGAGCGCGATCGCCGGGCTGGCGGGTCCGTGACAACAACAACAACGGGCAGGTAGGGGGTAAACGCCCCAATCGCCGCGACGGGCTAGGCCGTTGGGCGGTTAGCGTCGATATGCGGCGCTAATCGCCCAACCGCCCAGGGTCGATGGGCGGTGGGTTGCCGCCCGGCGCGGCGGCGGACGCCGCCCCCTTACTGCCCCGTCCCGAGCAGCGGCTCCGCCTCGTCCGCGATCAGGCGCGCAAGCGGCAGGGACGAGGTCGCCGCGGGGGAGGGCGCGTTGCGCACATACAGCGCCCGGTCGGCGCGCGAGACGAGGAAGTCGTCGACCAGCGAGCCGTCGCTGCCCAGCGCCTGCGCGCGCACCCCGGCGGGACCGGCGACGAAGTCGGCCCGGCGCAACTCGGGGACGAGGCGGCGCGCCGCGGCGACCAGGGCCCGCTTGGAGGCCGCGTGCCGGATCTCGGTCAGCCCGGCCCGCCAGTAACGCCGGGCGAGCCGCCAGGTCCCGGGCCAGGCCACCGTCTCTCTGAGGTCCGCGCCCCGGATCCGCCGGAGGCGATAGGCATCTCTCGCGCCGGCGATCAGGGCGGTCGGCCCGAGCAGCACCGCTCCGTCGATGCCTCGCGTCAGGTGGGCGCCGAGGAACGGCAGCTCCGGGTCGGGCACGGGATAGATGTTCGCCCGCACCAGCTCGTCCCGCTCGGGCCGCAGCCGCAGATAGGCGCCGCGGAAGGGCACGATCCGCGGCTCGGCCGGAGCCCCCGCGGCGCGGGCGAGGCGATCGCCCCAGGCTCCCGCGCAGACGATGACGGCGCGGGCCGTTGTCGCACCCAGCCCGTGGGCGACGACACGGCCGTCGATAGATCGGACCGCGCAGCCGGTGAACACTTCCCCGCCCTTGTTGGCCAGGTCCTGCGCGTAGGCGGCCGCGACCCGCCCGAAGTCCACGACGCCCGTCTGCGGCGAGTGCAGCGCCGCGATCCCGGCGGCGTGCGGCTCGAGGGCGCGGATCTCGTCGGGACCGACGCGGCTCAGGCCGGGAACGCCGTTCTCGGTTCCACGCCGCTCGAGCTCGTCGAGCCGGGGCAGGTCCGCATCGTCGGCGGCGACGATCAGCTTGCCGTCGCGCCGGGCCTCGATCCCGCGCTCGTCGCAGTACGCGTAGAGCTCGCGCATCCCCGCGACGCAGAGCCGCGCCTTCAGCGAGCCGGGCTCGTAGTAGATGCCGGAGTGGACGACCCCGCTCGAGTGGGTGGTCTGGTGGGCGGCGATCCGCGGTTCGCGCTCGAGCACCGCGACGCTGATCCCGTCATGGCGCAGCGCGAGCTCCCGGGCGACCGCCAGGCCGACGATCCCGGCGCCGACCACGACGAGGTCGCATTCGCGAGGCGGCTCGGGCGCGGGCACGGATGCGAGACTAGCCGCGTGGCGCTCCCCCTCAAGCCCCCGATCGAGCCGCAGCTCGCCCTTTCGCGCAAGACGCTGCCGGCCGACGAGGGCTGGGCGTACGAGCCCAAGTACGACGGCTTCCGGGCGCTCGCCTTCGTGGACGGCGACGACGTCTTCCTGCAATCGCGCAGCGGGCGGCCCCTGGCGCGCTACTTCCCCGAGCTCGAGTTCCCGGAGGGCCGCTACGTCATCGACGGCGAGCTGCTGATCCTCGGCGACGACGGGATCGAGATCTTCGACGCGCTTCAGAACCGGCTCCATCCGGCGGAGTCGCGGGTGCAGATGCTGGCCAAAGAGACGCCGGCGATCTTCCGGGCGTTCGACATCCTGGCCATCGGCGACGAGAAGGCGCTGGAGAACCCGTTCAGCGAGCGCCGCGCCGCGCTGGAGAAGCTCTTCAAGAGCTGGAAGAAGAAGCGGGGCACCGTCGAGCTCACGCCACTGGTCGACGACCCCGCCGAGGCGGAGCCCTGGCTCGAGTCCGGCGAGGGCGTGATCGCCAAGAAGGTCGCCTCGCCGTACCTGCGCGGCGAGCGCAAGGCGATGGTGAAGGTCAAGCGGCTGCGGACGATCGACGCCGTGATCGCCGGCTGGCGCCCGGGCAAGGAGGAGAACACGGTCGGCTCGCTGATTTTGGGGCTCTACGACAGGAAGGGCGAGCTTCACATCGTCGGGCACACCTCCGGGCTGAAGGCCAAGGAGAAGCGCGAGCTGGTGGACAAGCTCGCCCCGTACGAGAGCGGCGAGCGCGGGTC
>JADMIO011385357.1_pt1 | contig 39043 bp, 33 predicted proteins | sample 8958161 | NCBI WGS metagenome assembly JADMIO01 (sample SAMN16585339, study PRJNA669376) | soil metagenome | isolation source: Crop rotation soil | place: USA: Cullars Rotation, Alabama | collected 2011 | reverse complement strand
GCGACAACTTGTCCACGTGGAATTCTAAGCTTAGGATCCCAATGTGCTGGAAAGCGCCAAGCTCGACTCCTCGCCATACGAAGGTTGGCGGATGAAGCGCGACGTCAAGATATTCACCCCGAGGATTCAGGACCGCCTTCCGGCTGTTTGCCAACGCACGGCCAACCGCGATCGAGACGGCTTCTCGGATCCACTCGGGGTGGTCGGAGAGGGCCGTCCGGTCGATCCGGATTTTGGTCGGTAGGGTGACGGAGACAGGCATTTCAGATCTGGTTGGCGCGGATGCTGCGAGCCAAACGTTCGAGGGCGAGGTCGGCGATCTCTTGAGGATCGATCGCTCTCCCGCCGGAGACGACTTCGATTTCGACCGGGAAGTAGTAGTGGATGGTGCTGCGGACGTCGTCGCCGACCTGCGCCGCCTGCGCCTCGCTGCCCGCGGCGGGGAGAACGATCTCCCCTTCGTGGACAAGCGCGATGCCGGTGCGCGTAACCCGCTGAGCCCCGTCTGGCATTACGGCACCGAAGCCGCGGTGCTGGCCGCCTTACCATCCGTCTTGCCGCTAAGCGCAAAGCCAGAGAAGGTCGCGGTCGGCGCTCCCGAGATCGAGGCGTTGGACGGCGAGGCGCTGGTGATGACGCAGTTCGACAGCAGAATGCTGTGGAACGACCAGTCGTCGCCATCCGCTTCCTGCAGGATGATGTCGAACGTGGTGCCGTTCAAAGCGAGCGCCGTCAACTGCCCGGAGACGTCACCGATGGCCTTGACGGTCATGGAAAAGGTCATCGCATCGGGGGAGTAGATGACTCCGATGTGGGTCGCTTCGATCGAGTGCAGCGGCTCCGCGTTCATCGCAAAGCTGGGACTGAATGAGTCGATCGGTGAGATTAGGGTCGTCGTTCCATCTGCGGTGAACGAGACTGAAAGGCGGGTTTTCCATTCGCGCATGACATGTCCTCCTTAAGAAATCGAGCGGGTTAGAATTTCACCGCCAAGTTGACGCGGAGCCGGTGAATCGCCGGTCCGTAAACGATGGTCACGTAGACGTCGATGACGCGGTTGGCGCGGGCATCGGAAATCTGCAGCTCTTCGGCCGCCGTGCGGGTGGCCTCCGGGATCTGCAGCATGTTCAGGATCGGGATCTCGACGTGGTAATCATCGAGTTCGGCGGAGCCGACCATTGGGTCTAGGATCGCGGTGATCCTAGCCTTGACCTGGGTGAGGCCGGCCTTGGTGATTCTCGCGTCGCCGATCATGCCGATGAGGCCGGCTTGGAGCTTGAAGTCGACGTCGTCGATCACGCGTACGAGGTCTACGAAAAGCAGACTGGCGTCGCTGGTAAAGAGTCGCCCTTCCCCGAAGTGCAGGCTGTCGCCGACGATCAGCGCCGGGTGGATGATCGGGATGATATTTGCGTTTGACAGCCCGATGATCTCACTGGGTGAGAAGCGCTGCTCGTTCGGAATCGAGACTCCACGGATCTTCTTGAGGACGATGGAGGTCTGGGGCGAGTAGCCCGCGATGGCGGCCATTGCGGCGGTCGCTACGTCGGTCGTCGCTCCGCGGCCGGCGACCATGATCATCCGGCTGACATCGCTTTCCAGGGCGGAAACCGCGGCGGCCACGTCGGCGGCGTAGGTGTTCGTCTTCGCCGTGGCGGGATTGATCATTGCCACGCCGATGCGCTTTGCGCCCTGGGATGACATTGATTCGACGTGGGCCTTCAAGGCTTGGAGTCCGGTTGCCGGATTCGCACCTGCGACCACGCCGACGGTCGGCTCGTTGGCAAGCGATACGAAGGTGACATCGCCGACGCCTTCCAAAGAGGCGAGGGCCGCGGCGTAGTTGTCGCCGTTCACCCGAACGCCGTAGATCTTTGACGGTTTCGGGTCTTGGAGAAAGGCGAGCACGATCGAGTTGTAGAGCGTGGTCGGGGCGACCGAGCCGTCACCGTTCTTCTTGGCGAACGCGGTCACCGCGTCGTCCAGCGTCACGATCTCGACGGGGATGTTGGCGGCCGTCGCCCCGCCGTCGGCGCCGTTCGGCGTTTTCCCGACGATGGCGATGACGCCCGGCGAACGCTGCGCGATAGGGGTCGGTGGCGGGGTGATGAACACCTCGACGAACGGATAGGCTACGGGTACTGCTGCCATGGTTGTTTCCTTGGATCTAAATCTCTAAAGAGTGCGGCGTCATTTGGGATTGCGCGAACTCGTTCGCGCTTAGCATTCGCGCCGGAGGCGCTGAGCGATGCTGAAATGGGTCATTGGAAGGCGACCACCTCCATCCCCAAGCCCGGTCCCCCGCGATGGGCACTAGCCAACCGCCGGCGAGAGGAAGGGGCTCTGGCAATGCCTTAACGCCATTCACTAGCTCACCCCCGCGATGGCGATGCCTTCGGGGCCAAGCCATGCCGCTGCTTTCTGTCTGCGGTCCAGGCGGCGAGCGGCCGGATTTCCGCCAGCGCCGGGCCAATCGTCGTCGTCGAAAGTAGAGATCGGCACGATCCAGACGACCAGGAATGGCTTCTTTGCGGGAAGCGAGCGGTCGCGCGGGACGTCGATCCCCTTCTCGGCAAGGGCTTCCCGCACCATCTTGCTGTCAGATAGAAGCTGCGAGATGGAGAAACCCTGATCGCGGATGAGGATTGCGGCGGCGATCGGAAGCTGCTTGGGGCTGGCCGGGACATCCGCGGGAGGCGCGAACTGGAGCTGCATGACGCTGGGCTCTACCGAGCCTCGTTTGTTCTCGATGAGGTCGCTTACCGACACGGCTCCGATAGAGGAGAGCCAGTTATCGAAGGCCGCGTCGGAAAGCAAAGCGGGCTGGGCCATGGCCGCCCTCATCTCCGTGATAAGTCGTGTCCGGCGCTCGGTATCCAGGTCATTGGGATCGGCCGGAAGCGCCCCGAGGTCGGCAATGATCTCCGCGTCAATGTCGTCCAACGTGAAGCGAACCTTCACCGACGTGATCGCACTGTCGGACGGTACGGTGCGGGCGACGACGCTCCCCCTCCAAAGCGCGTCGACCCGTACCGGAAGGAGGGGGCCGAGTCCAGCAACCTGTAGCCGAATCTCGGTGGCGGCCCCTCCGCTTGGATTACGAATCGTGCCCTCGAGCATGCCGACCGTGTTGATCGACATGCCGAGATCGACTTGGTCGAAGATGGCGTTGAACGGCCCCTCCAGACCGAGGGCGTCCGCATCGTATGCGGCTTGCGCCATCTGCTCAAGCGCCGTCTGATCGAACACACCGGCCCTAGTGGCCGGATCCGCAATCCGAATCAGCGTTGAATCGACAAAGTCCACCCTGTACTCTCCCCTCGATGCCTAAAGAAACTCCCAGGTAACCCCTGGGAAAATTGCTGGCCAACTCGCCAGAACAGCGACATCATAGGACAGCCGAAGGGCCTAGTTGGAACTCTCTTTTTAGGAGCGACGTCGAGGTAGTTGTTAGTGATACGTGTTAGCTAGCTCGGCTTGACCTCTGGCGTTGCCATTTAAGTCAGGTTCATTTGAACTGGCGGGATGTCGTCAAAACGACGGACATTTGGCCTTGGGCTAGAACATCAAAAATTGATCAGGGCAATAGGCCGAAGGGCCTAATTTTGAGTTTGCCACGTCACTTTTAGGGACAAGAAGTATAGGCCGCCATGGCTAATGAAGCAGTTTTTCTTTTAGATGGTGCTGCTGGAAGCTAACAAGTCGGTTGTCTTCTAGACTTCTTCTCGGAAAGCAGTCGAAGACTCTTTTCCAATTGGCTTGGAGTCTGCGCATGACTAAACAGTTAGACGCGCTCGCTTTGCTCGTTAACATCACGGCTTCCAGATGTCCATTTTGCGAATTCTGTGCAAACGACCATGATTTCTTCATCGGCAACGGATGCGGTTAAAGAGATAGCCATCTCGATTTCCGTGCCATCCTTTCGGATACCGAATATTGGCGGATGGTAGCCCATTTCGCGTTTACGCACGTTCAAAAGAAATGCTTTGCGATAGGCTGGATGAACGCTTTGGTAGGATGGCGGCACCAGTTCTTCGACGGAACGGCCGATCAGATCCTCGATCTCGTATCCGAACATGTCGGCGGCGCGCTTGTTGACCTGATCGATGCGACCCGATTGGGCATTTACTACCAGTACGGCATCGGGTGCTCCATCCATCAGGGCTGCAAAGCGGGCTTCTAGAGATCGGGCCGCGTTCTCGGCCCGGCGACGTAAAGCTCGCTCGAAAAACACGGCCATGCTCTCGGAGGCGGGATGGCTGTCTGCTTGTTTTTGCAACCGATCCATTACCTTGGCAAGCTGCTCAGGTAGAAGGCCAAGCTTCATGCATACCTGAAGATCCGGCACTCCATCGCTTATCAGGGTCAGGATTTCTCGGTCACGCTTGCTGAGCTTCACCATTGAACTGCATCCATTTTCTCTTGTTTGTGGGCAAATGAGGGCGAGCGGAATCCAGATCCTGCAAATCTGGTTATGCCAAATAGCCACGTTCTTCCGTCTACGGACTGAGCGCAACAAAATGATGCTGTTCCCAACCTTGATTCTGACTTCTCTTGGCCGTGCCGATAACCGTTCGGCACTCCTAAACCTGGTCACTCCCGGGCTGAGCGTTCGCAATGTCTTGCAAGAAGTTTCGAAACAAACCGGGCACGAGTATCGGGCCCAATCTGAACTCGCCGACGATGTGGTTGTGGTGCGGCTTTCAAATGCCATACCCGAAGATTTCACCGCGCGCCTCGCTGAAGTTGTAGGTGGCGAATGGCGAGAGACCAATGGAAGCTTTCTGCTTCGGCCCTCCCTGGAATATGCGCGGGAGGAGAGGCAAGAGGTCATTGCCTCTCAGAAGCGAGGACTGGAGCGAGCCTTGAAGCAAGTCTCAGGGCAGTTGGCGAAGCACCCGGTGTTTGACCAAAGCGGCGCGGAATCAATGCTCAAACGAGTCGACAAAACCTTCACGGAGCGGCACGCCGTCAATGGTGAGTTCGGTCTCACGGACGCCCTAAATCGGGAGAGAGATCTTCCGATCAATCGGCTCTTGGCCCGAATGTTGCAGACGGCGCCTCCGAACTTAATTGTGGGCATGGATCCCCACACTCGCGTGGTCTATTCGCCGAATCCCAATCCGCTTCAACGAGAATTGCCATCCGCTTGCCAATCGCTTGTATCGAAGTTCATTGATGAAGAGAAGATTTGGGAGGCCGCACAGAGATCGGTGCGGACGCGGTCTGGCACTGACCTCGATATCTCGGGGCTTCCTCCAAAGTTTAAGGTCGATTTCGCTGTCGACAACACTTCGGTCCCTTACGCCGAGGTTGAGGTCGTGGACGAGGTAGGGAAGGTATGGCTGGAAGCCAGTACGAGCCTTGAAGATTGGGACCAGTCCGCCGCGGACGCCTATCGCGTACCGCCAAAGGCCCTGCCAGGTGAAACGCGGGTCGAGGAAGGGATCCAAGCCGCGGAAATGCGAAGCCTTCTCGAGCGCAACACGCAGAATCCCTTGCCCGAGGCAACGCGAAAAGCGTTGGTCACTAAGTGGAATGCGGTTCTCAACGACCCCGCACGGTTCGAACCGATGTCGATCGTCCCGGGCGCCCTTTGGTCAGCCTTGGCGGAACAGCGGAGCCAAAACCTTGTTGCCAGCGTAGGCGAAGAAGACTACCAGCGCGTTCCCGACTTTGCAGAGGGAGGGCGTACCCCTTCTACCATCCTTTCCCGGCTAAGTTTTCGGCATGTAATCAAAGATGCCGACGGTTGGCTCACGATCCGTCCAAAGCTGATTTTGCAGGACCGAAGTGAGCATATTGACCGGGCCGCCGCCGGGGAAGTCATAAGACAAACGGTTGCCGCAGGCGGAATTCCCATCGAAGCGGCGGCTTCGTACATGGCGAAGCATTTACAGGGCTTTCCGTTTTTGAGTTGGGATGCGGGATATCTGCAAGCGTTAGAGCCCACGACCGCGACCCGTGCGGCTCTGGATGACATGCTCTTGCGCGATGAATTTCGCCTGTATGGGCTGCTGGATCCCTTGCAGCGAGACCTTCTCAGAAGGAGACCAATTCGCGTTGCCGAATTGCCGTCGGCGGCTCGCAACTTTCTCTATCGTTTGTTCTACGTCGAAGGCTGGGGGGCGGACAATGGACGGCGGGAGGCGACCGACGCGTTTCCGAACGGCGTCCCGCAGAATGCCCAGCTACAGATCGTGGAGGAGCATAGCGGCGTGCTTGCCGAACCGATCGTGGAAGATGACGGCTTGTTCCGCGTCTACCCCCTTGAGCTGTACGCAGCCGAACTCGGCCCCGCTCTTCTCAATGCGAATGCGAGTTCGTGGAAGCGCTTTCGCGTGCTCAAAAGACGAACGGTGGATTTCCGCTTGGATCTGGCGCCGGGCATGAGCCGAAGATTCTCCCTTTCCGAAACGTTCGATTCCGGCGACGACCCCGTCCCTTACGACCAGCTCCCGGCGAGTTATCGGTCGGAAGCCGATAAGGCCAAGAAGAGTGCGGCGGTGAAGCCCACGCCGAAAGTAGTTCCGCCGCCGTAGGCTATTTTGGGCTCAAGGGCTCGAAGGCTCATAGGCTCAAATGCGGTAGGAGCCTTTGAGCCACCGAGCCTTCGAGCCTAAAAACAAAAGGGCGCGATCCGATGGGATCGCGCCCTTGTTGTTGTCTGCAGCTTACGGAGTAATCGTCAGCTTCGATTCGACGTTGCGTCCGAGGGTGGCTCGGACGGTTAGCGTCTTGGTCGAAGTGACGACACGGGGCGTGGCCGTAAAGGTGATCGAGTTGGTCCCCTTCTTGACGGTCACGCTATCCGGAACCGCCATCACCGTGGGCTGGGTGGAAACCAGTTTGACCACGCTACCCAAAGACCCTGCCATTCCATCGAGGGTCACGGTGATCGAGACGTCGTGGCCACCCTGAACCGTGCTCGGGTTAAAGGACACCGATAGTGCCTTTGCGGCCAGTACCGTCAGGGTCGCCGACTTACCGACCGAATTGATTTTGGCGGAGAGCGAGACGGCCACGTCGGCGTTAACGGCCTTCGACTGGAACGTTCCCGTTACCGAAGTTGAACCGGCGGGCACCGCAATCGTCGTGTTTACGAACGTTCCCGCAGTAGCCGGGCTTGCCGCCAGAACCACGTTCAGACCCGACGGACCGGCCGGGCCGGACAACGTGACCGTGAGGGTGACAGAGCCTCCACCGATAACCGAGGGCGCCGAAGATACCACGGAGGCAACCACGGGAACCTTGACGTTCAGAGTCGCGGTCTTCGAGACCGCGCCTAGGGTGGCGGTTACGTCCAGCGACGTAGCGGCGTCGACCGCCTTGGCGATGACGGTAAAGGTCCCCTTCGTCGCGCCCTCGGCCACAAACACCGAGTTCGTCGAAAGGTCCGCGGCGGCCGAGTTGGAGGTCGAAATGGCCACCGAGAGTCCGCCCAGCGGCGCCGGAGCGCTTAGCGAGACCGTTCCGGTGACCGGAACCCCACCCGCGGCTCCCTTGGGCGTCAAGGTCAGGTTCGAAAGGACGGGAGCTTTGACTGTCAAGTTTGCCGAGACGGTAACGCCGCCGGAAGTCGCCGAAATCTTTGGCGTCTTCAGCGTGCCTACTGCGTTGTGCGTAACCGTAAAGGTCGCCGTCTTCTGCCCGGCGAGGACGAGAACGTTCACGGGAACGTTAGCGGCGGAAGTGTCATCGGAAACGAGACCCACGTGCATGCCGCCGGTTGGCGCCGCCGTGGCAAGCGTCACGGTTCCCGTTACGGTCGTCGAACTGCCACCCAAAACGATCGTCGGCGAAAGGCCGATCTTCGAGATCTGAGGGCCAGGAGTCACGCTGACCGTCGCGGTGGCGAAGTTGCTGCCGCCCGCCGCTTTGATCGTCGCGGACGTGGTTGCCGAAACGTCGTTCGTGGTGGCGGTGAATTGTCCGGTCGAGGATCCGGCGGCGACCGTCATGTTCGGCGGAACGGTCACGGATGGGTCGCTGGAAGACAACGTGAGAAGCTGGCCCCCCGAACCGGCGTTGTTGTCGAGCGTTACCGTGAAGGTGATGATGTCGCCGCTGGCGCCGATCGCCGTGGTCTTGTCCGACGTAAGCGAAACCACCTTCAGCGCGTTGTTAAGCTTGTTCACGAAACCGTTGAACTTGAACGCGCCCCAACCGGTGACCATGTCCCAGCCGGTGGTTGCGTTGGATGGATTGCCGTTAGGCAAGTTGCCGTTACCGCCGGAGGTTACGTCGAAGAAGATCGAGGAATCGCCCTGGAAGGAGTAGAGGAGATCCTGAATTCGTCCGAATCGTTGCTTGCCCGCGCCGTTTGCGGGAAGCTTGCCCAGAGCGATCAACTTTTGCTCGGAGACGCCCAAGCCGCCAGCGTAGGTGGGGCTGGCGCCGCTTGTGCCCCCAATGACGAACAGACCGCCCTTCCAGGCGACGACATATCCGGTGTTAGGGTCGGCGTTCAGAGCGACGTCCGGGAAGATTCGGAAGGGAATGTTCGTGGGAATTCCCGGGCCGGCCAGCCACGAGGGAAGGGTATTGAACGAATCGGTCGAGGGGAACCAACCGCCACCGCTGCCGCTCCATCCCGTCTCCGTAGTCCGGTTGCCATCCGTGTCGGTATGGGCGGTGGTACCGCCAACCATCAGGACTTCCGGATCGTAGTTCGGGTACGGAAAGCTGGAGACGCTCGTGCCGTCGTCGCCGGAGGCGGCCATGTACGTAATGCCCTGGCCGCTCATCGAAACGTGAAGGTTATGGCAGGCGAGACCCGTGCTCTGGCTGCCAAATCGCCAACCGTAGCTCTCCGAAATCACGTCGGCGATATTGTCGTTCGCCTCCAGCGTCAAAGTCGGAATGGGACCGCTCGAACCCTTTCCATCGTAAATGTAAAGGTTACAAAGCGGGGCGACGCCCAAGATGGTGCAGATGTCCAAGTCGGCTTCGCCACCCGGCGTATTCGCGCCGCTGCCGCCATCGGTCGTCTTGACCGTAACGTTGGAGGCCGCGCCGCCAGCGGGGGCAGGAAGGCCCGCCCAGCTTAGGAAGCCGGCGACACCCGAAAGACGAAATCCGTCCCAGCTCGAAATGGCGATGTTTCGGCCTTCTCCATGGGAGCCCGCATCGTACATCGGCTTGAGGTTGTAGATGTTGCGGACCTGCGTCGGCGTGATGTACCTCGGCTTAAATCGAGTGTAGTTCTCGAGGCCCGATACGTCGATGACGAACGGCGCCAATTCGGCCGGCATCATGGGAGGGGTCGCGTAGCTGTAGAAGCTCTCAGACGCCTCGGTTTTGGTCGCCGTGGTTCGGTAGTTGTCGATCGTAACGCCGAACGTCTTTTCCGCTTGCGCGACCGTTCCTTCGACGATCATCGACAACCGGTTCTTTCCGACCAGCTTAATCGTTAGACCCTGGGACTCCAGATAGCTTCGGATCTTTTGGACGTTCGTGTCGGAAATGCCGAATCGCTGTCCGATCTGCTCCGGCGTCGCGAACTGGCGATACAGGGGGCTCTTCGGATTCGAGACCGAATCCGCGAACTGCTGGGCGCCCGCAGGGTCGCCAAACGGCATGCTGACCGAGATGTGAAGTTTGTCGGTCGGATTCTTGTGGCCAACGTCCGCCGCCCGGAGGAGAGCCTGGGGCGCCGTCATTTGAAGGGCAACCGCGCGTGTCGGAACCTTCTGCGCCATCAGGCTCGCCGCAAGCGCGAACAGCACGGGAACTGGGTAAAGCCGGTGAGTAATGATAACCTCCGAAAACAGTGGCGTATGTCCTTAGCCCATGGAAATGCGACCGTCAGGCGTACGCGTACTAACAACCAGGAAGATACATCGTGATTTGCTGCATTGAGGCTGGATATAGGCATAATTGCCTATTCTTTTAGTCACGAAATTATCAGGAGATAGTGCCGATGTGTATTTGCATAACACGGCGATAACAGCATACGAGAATGCTTAAAGATCTCTAAGGATTCGCGAATCATACCGCACGGGCTGACTCGTGTGCCAGAACTTTCGCAGTTGACGAGAAGTGTCTGCAACTTGCTTCTCTTCGACCCGTCCAGATACTTGTGCCGCTTCCGTTTTTTGCGCTTTTACTGTCTGGCCAGGGTCTAGTAACCCTGAGTTTTCCGGCAGCCCGGGTGCCGGTCGTGCTTCAGGAGATCTCATCCCAAACCGGCGTCGCGCTTGAGGCCGGGCCGGACATGCGGCGGGAGGTTGTTTGTATCCATGTCCAGGATGTGTCCGCCGACACTCTTCTTGGGAAGTTGGCGGAAGTAACCGGAGGCGAGTGGCGGGCAAACGGCGGCGTGCGCAGGCTGTTTCCTTCCTCGGCAGTCGAACGGCAAGAGCAGCGGGAGAGAACGGCGGCGCTGATTTCCAACGCGCGAGCGGCACTAGCGGAAAAACATAAGAAGATCGACCGGTTCCGGGTGGTCGACGACCAACTGCTACGCAAGTATCAGAAGGTCGTCGAGCAGATGGTGACCGAGCCGGATAAGGGAAACGATGCGAAGGCCGACGCGCTGACGAAGCAAATGAACGAGGTCGATCCCGGCGAGCCGGGGGAACGATTGATCGTGAAGCTGCTTGACCGGATTCCTATGTCCGACTGGACAGAACTGCCGCCTCACGCCAGGGTGGTCTATTCCTCCGAGCCGACACCCATGCAGCGCCGGTTCCCGCAGCCTATCGACGATGCCGTGGGTCGGTACGTGGCCGAATCGCAAGTTTGGCTACCGGTCGCACGTGCCATCTTTCAAAAGTCCCGGGCGGCTTTGGCCAAGGAAATGGGCGGGGGCGGGCAGGAGCTCGACATCGAAGAACCCACCGCTCCGCCAGAGCGGTTCAAAGTCGATCTGGCCATCCAGTTGGACGCGATGGGCAATTCGGCCTCGGCCAAACTGACCATTCGGGACCTCAAAGGAAAGCAGGTTGAATCTACGGAGTTCAATCTCTCGGTGAACGATGGTGAGGCCAACGACTCCGCGGCGGCACCGGAAATCAAGCCGGCGAAACCGGATAAGGTCCTTTCGCCTTCGCCGGAATCGGTGGAGATGCAGCGACTTGTCATATCCAGAAGTCAGTCGCCGGCCGAGCCAGATGTCCTTTCGAAAATCGATAAATGGAAGGCTTTCGTTGCGGATCCGGTTGGGCGCGACCCACTCGATCCGTTCGGCAAACTTTGGGTTGGTTTAGCCGAGGCGGAGGGCGTGAACCTTGTCGCCTATATCGATGATTTCGTGACCGACATGGGGCCGCCAAAGCCCATAAACGCCAGCGAACTTCTGGAAAGACTTAAGCAGACAAATCTGGTAGCTCGTTCTCCTGGGTGGATGACGATTCGGCCAAAACGATTTGGCGACATGCGCTCGCTACGTGTCGACCGGACCGCGGTCAAGAATCTGCTTCCGCTCGCGGTCCGGTCGAATGGTCTGACCTTGGATCAGGCAGCCGACTATGTCGCCGCCAGCGAATCCGACATAACGCTGTTCCAGTGGGATGGGGGATACCTTAACTTTGCACTTTGGGCAAACGGGTTGCCCCGAACGCGCCTGTTCGGCTCGGTGGGCCTGAGGGTCTATGGCTTGCTTAGCCCCATCCAGCGACGAGCCCTTCGGTCTCAGCCGCTCTCCTTTGCCGCTTTGCCGAAGAAGGCACAAGACATTCTTGCGCGCGATCTCTACTGGGGCGACGACGAGATGTCGGATCTGACCAATCAGGTCGATGAACCGACCGAAGAATTTCCGCAAGGCATTCCCGCCGGGGGAATCGTAACCATCTCCGGCGAAGGAACGGATCAAATGTTGATGCCAACCCTGCGCGTCGGCGACCGGGAACTGCCTCTGTCGCCGCCCCGAACGACCGCATCGTTTGGCCGGGCCCTTGGGGGATTATCGGGCGCCGAATCCCAAAGGACGGCGGCGGCCAAGTTGCAGTCCTACCGTCGCTTCAAGATCGTTAACGGCCACTGGATCGAACTCCAGATTGTCTATTCGCCGACGGTCAAGATTACGGAGAAGCTATACGAGATCATCGCGCCCCCCAGCCCGATCGTTACGTACGAGAATCTTCCGCAAAGCATGCTTAACGAGATCGAAGCAGCCCGAGTAAAGGCAATGCAAGACATGAAAAATCGCCCCACCCAGCCCGGAGGCACTCCGCCGCCTTAGGCGGCTAGTCGTGCGAGGCACAGCTTTCCGCATCGTCCGGATTCGGGCAGAACCACCGGTCCGCCGGAGACTGGCTGACGTAAAACTGACCCATCCTCCGGGAAGCGGAGTGCCCGTCGAAGAAGGCGAGGTTGCATTGTTCGAAGTGGCGCGAGGATGGCCGGGCGTCGAAGGAGTCGTTTAGTTCGCCATCCGGGACGGTTAGTTTATAGGCGTTCAACCTTGGCGTGACCAAGTCGTCGCCAACCCCAAGTTCGCCCAGCATCACCATTTCGGCCGGCTTTTGAAACTGGGTTATCGAGGCGGAGGTGGGCGGCGTGCCTTCCGCGAAGTCGGTGAAATCGCGAAAGACCATCTCGTTCAACCCGTAAGAATTCATTGCCTTCGCATCGTCCGGACAGACGCGGATGTTGTCGTTCTTCACGTAGGGCGCGATCAGGTCCGGCCAGAGAACTTCATCCGCGTTTTGCGTAGGTGGCAGATAGTCGTCGGTGTCGCCCGCGTAGAGCGTCACCCCAAGCGACAGTTGCCGGGTGTTAGAAAGGCAACTCGATTTCTTGGCCGCTTCCTTGGCCCGGGAAAAGACGGGGAAGAGGATCGCGGCAAGGATCGCGATAATCGCGATCACGACGAGCAACTCGATAAGGGTGAAGGCTCGCTTTACGATGGGGGACTCCTATCCGCGCGAACGCGCGGATAGGATTGTACGAAACGCGATGATGTGAGACGCTAAAACAGTTGAACTTGCGGGTTTCGTCGCTGACGGGCGTGACTGCCTTCCTGCATTTCCTCGATCAACTTGTTTACGAAGGCGGGAATATCCGCCGGCTTTCGGCTGGTAACCAGCCCACGGTCTACGCAGACTTCCTGGTCAAACCATTCGGCTCCCGCGTTTCGTAAGTCGGTCTTTAGAGAGGGCCAGCTGGTCAGCGTCAAGCCCGCGACGACGCCGGCTTCGACCAATAGCCAAGGTCCGTGGCAAATGGCTCCGATCGGCTTTCCCGATGTGAAGAATTCCTTGACGAAAGAAACCGCCTGGGATTCTGTTCGCAGCTTGTCGGAATTCATCACGCCGCCTGGCAACACCAGGGCGTGAAAATCTGAGGCCGACCCTTCTTCCAGGGTCATGTCCACAAGTACGCTTTGTCCCCAGTCCTTCTCGTCCCACCCTTTGATCTCGCCCGCGGCAACGGAAACGACCGTCGTGTGGGCTCCGGCTTCTTCAAGAAGCCGCTTCGGCTCGAAGAGTTCCGACTGCTCGAAGCCGTCTGTTGCCAGTATTGCAACGCGCTTACCGCTTAGCTGTGCCATCTCTTGCTCCCAAACCGTTCACCCCTTTTGGAGAGCCGCGCAGCATCATTGGTTCCGCTCCAGACGGATTGTTGCCCGTATTTATACGGATATGGGCCTTAGTTCTTCGGGTCGAATTGGACGGAGTGCATGAAGGTGTCTACGGTGGCGTCGTCTACGTACGCTTTGGGCCCGATTTCCACCAGAGTCACGACGCGCGTTCCGTGCAGATAGACGAGGATGGTTCCCGTGGCCACCTTCATGACGTCGAAGTTGACGCGAAGACCTTGGTCGCTGCCGACCGTCTCGTCCTTTTGCGACGTTTTCTTTCCGTGGAAACTTGCGACGACCTCCTCGGCGATCGCAACTCGGGCGGCGTCCGCTTCTTCGTCGGTGGGTTGGGTGGTGACGGGCAGGTCCCGGTAGGCGACCTGGAGGGATCGGACCGCATGGTCGGAGGAGAACACATACATGGGTCCCTTGGCCGCGCCCTTGCCGATGTCCTTCTGGGTTTTTTCGGGGGCTCGCGGAAAGAGAGCCGACATTCCGCTGTCGCCAAGAGGGAAGCGGGTCAACACAGGGCCCGCGGTCTTCTGCTCGCCGTCGGAAGCGAACTTTAAGGACGCCAGGAACTGGTCGGCCGAAGCGGGGCGCTTCTCACCCGCGTCGTAGAAGGCCGCCAACTGAACAAAGAGGTTCCCAACGCGATAGATGCGGCTCGCCGATACGCTCCCGTCAGCGTCGCGCACCGTGACCGCGATGCCGGGCCAGCCTTGAAGGAGTAGGTCCTTTTCGCCGATAATGGCGGAATCCTTGGCAGCCGCGGAGCCCGCGACGGCGCCGCTAAACAACTCGGACGTGGATGTCTTGTCCGGGGCTTTCACGTCGCTGATACCGACGACCAGCACGCAATCATCCAGAAGAGCCGCCCAGTACTCGGTGTTGGCGAGGCCGGGGTCATCGACCTTCTGATCCTTTTTGAGGAGCTTCTTCGGAGACGAAATTTTCACGCCCCCTCGGAGAACTTGCTCGGTCCAAGCGGGAGTTTTCTGTTGGCTAAACGTGATGGTCAGGAAGGCGGCAAGCAAACTCATTGGATCCTCAAAGGCGGGTCCGTAATTGTACAGCGTTGCTTGTGCGCCGATACACTCAATGCGCGGCGCTCGTCACCCTCACAAGCGTAGAGCGCAAGACGTCGAGGGTGAAAGGCTTGGACATGTAGTCGTCCATTCCCGCGGCAAAGCAATCCGCCCGCTCATCGACCAGGGTTCCCGCGGTGAGAGCGACGATGGGGATATGCGTCCCCGGCGTTTCGTTGGCGCGAATCTCCCGGGTGGCGGCGAGTCCATCCATGACGGGCATTCGAACATCCATGAGTACGACGTCGAACGAACCGTCCGCTAACATTTCGATGGCGGTTCTGCCGTTGTCGGCCACCGTGATCGCGCATCCAAGCTTGGACAAGAGGCCTTTGGCGACGAGGACGTTGACCGGATTGTCTTCCACCAGCAGCACCTTGTATCCGGCAATTCCCTTGTTGGGATCCTTCTGTTCATTCATGGTTTCGGGGTGCTCCGCGGCCTCGAGGGGAAGGGAGAAGCTAAATCGGCTGCCTTCCCCCGGATGGCTCGTAACCTTCATTTCGCCGCCCATCAATTCGGCCATGCGTCGTGAGATCGTAAGGCCGAGACCGGTGCCGCCCTCGGTCTGATTCGCTCGGGCCTGGGTGAAGGGCTGGAAAATACGTTCAAGTTGATCGGCGCCGAGTCCGGGCCCGGTGTCGACCACCGAAAATTCAAGGCGCTCGCCGACAACCGAGACCCCGATTTCGATGGAACCCACCCGTGTGAACTTCACCGCGTTCCCAACGAGATTGCCGAGTACTTGGCGAACTCGAGCGCCGTCCAGCATCACGGCGGGGGGCACATCTTGCCCGACGGACCCGCTCAGCGCCAAACCAAGCTCGGACGCCTGACCGCGATACAGGCCAACCACATCGGAGACAAGCCGCCTTACGTCCGTGGCGGAGGCCACGACTTCCATCCGCTGCGCCTCGATCTTCGAGACATCCAGGACGTCGCCCACGACCCTTAGCAGGATGTCGCCACTGGAAATAATCCCTTTGACATAAGCCTGTTGCTCGGGACTGAGGTCGGATTCCGCAAGCAGACGTGCCAAACCGAGAACGCCGTGGATGGGCGTACGCACCTCGTGCGTCATATTGGCGAGGAACTCCGACTTCGCCCGGTCCGCCTCCCTTAGGGCGGCCTCTACCTTACGGCCCGCCGATGCGTCTCGGAAGGTCACGACCGTCCCATCACCCGCCGGAACGATTCGCCGCGCGTACCAAATGGTTTCTCCGGAGGAGGACGTGACCGAAATCTCGTCGTCATAGCCTTCTTGCTGATCGACGGCTTTGAGAAGCGGCTCCCTTAAGCCGTCGAAGTAAGGCGTTCGTAGTAGGTCCGCCATCACGCGCACCGCAGACGGCTCCACGCCCAAAAGCCGGGCGCCGGCGGAATTACGAAATTCGTTGACGAAGTCTTGGCAGGTCCCGTCCTCGCGAAAGATTGGATCGAATACGAAGAAGGGGTCCGAGACTCCTTCGATTCCGTCTCGCAAACGGGCCAAGTAACGGTCCCGGCGCAGGTTCTCGATGAACTGCCCATAGTCGTCGTGGCCCTTTAACCACGGTTCGTCGCGTTCCTTGCCGCCTAAAAGAATGGCCGCTTGACGGTCGACGAGCTCCCTTTGCTGGGCGATCTTCTCGGTTTGGCCGAACTTTTGGTACACGTGCAGCGTGCACAAACGGGTTGAGACTTCCAGCGGGAGGCACCCGATCTCTTTGGCCGCCTCGATCGCCTGGTTAAATGCCGCCTCGGATCTGGCGAGGTCGGCAAGGTTATCGGGCTGGGCCTCGAAATCGTAGAGATAGCCAAGCCCTTCCAAGCACCGGACGCGATTGTATTCGTCGCCCAGAAACTCGCACCACGACATTGCGAGGAGGAAAAGATCTTCGACGTTATCCCGGTAGCCCTGATCGCGAAAGGCGAGCGCGGCCTCCAAGAGGAGGCGCCCCGTGTATCGCCACTCATTCGCCTCGGCGGCGAGCATCAGGCCAGCGGTTACGTGCTCGACCGACGCCAAATAGGTTCCGTAGCCCGACTTGGTGGATGCGAGCGCTGCGTGCACACGAATCTGCCCGGCCACGTCGTCGCACTTTTGGAACCGCGAGAGCGCCGCCTCATAGGCAGCCCGCGCATCCGCGAACCAATCTTTGACAACCGTTCGGAGATGTAAAGATGCTTCGGCTTCGTCGTGAACGGCCGCCAGGCGAACGTCGTTTTCCGCGTTGGTCAGCAAACGGAGTTGAGAGACCACCTGATCGGCGGACTCGAATTCTCCTTTTGCGTGGTACGCGCTCGCTCGAATCGAAAGGGCTTCGCAAGCGCGCGATATCGAACGCTCCCGGAAGGCTCTTTGGAAGGCGTCCGCGCCAACCTGCAACGCTTCGTCATATCGGCCCTTATCGCGCGCCAAGGCCGCGGATTCAAGCAGCCAATCGGCGGAATGTTTTGCTGCCCGTTCGGCCAGATTACGCTGCCGTTCTTCCCAAGCCAACGACGACACCAGCGCCCGCCCGGCTTCGGTAGATAGGTCGGGTATGGGCACCCCCAGAAACTCGGCATCTGGCGACGGTGGCAGGCGCAGCGGACTAGAACTCAAGGGTGATCCCGTATGTATTGACAGTATTTTCTACCTTAGTTCGTTCGCGCCTATCGGTTAGTTGGGCCTATTGAAGTTAGATTTCATGGGCGAATGCGTCACTGGTTTATACTTGCCCGCATATGCCAGTTCGTCCGGAAGAAAGCCTTGACAAGATGGTCGCCTCCTTGAAGGAGAAAACGGGGAAGTCACTCGACGAATGGCGAGCCGTGATCGCCGAAAAGGGGCTGGCCAAGCACGGCGAAATCATGACTTTCCTTAAGGGCGAATGCGGCATTTCCCACGGCTTTGCCAACCAGATCGCGCTCCGATCCCGCCCGGGCGATGTGGTGGAAGCCCCCGCCGAAGATCCGATTGCGGCGATGTTCGTAAAGAAGGAGGCCTCGAAGCCGATTTACGATGCGGTGATGGCCGCCTTGTCCGGCTTTGGAACGGATGTCGATCTCGCGCCAAAGAAGGGGTACGTAAGCGTCCGGCGATCCAAACAGTTTGCCGTTTTGCAGCCCGCGGCAAGCCGGTTGGACGTTGGGATCCAACTGAAAGGCGTGGAACCCGCGGGCCGTCTGGAAGCCTCCGGCAGCTTCAATGCCATGCTTTCTCACCGGGTGCGCGTCGGTTCAGTGGCGGAAGTGGATGCCGAACTGATCGCCTGGCTTAAGCAGGCTTACGACGCGGCTTAGCCGCTGCCAAATCGATTTCCGCCCGTCTGAGGAACCTCGTTGAGCGCGAAGCTAGGCCAAGAGTTTAGTGGCGACTTCGCCTTCGACATCGGTAAGCCTAAAATTGCGTCCCTGGAACTTATAGGTTAAGCGCGTGTGATCGATTCCGAGGCAGTGGAGAATCGTCGCTTGCAAGTCGTGGACGTGAATCGCGTCTTCGACGGCTTCGATTCCGAACTCGTCGGTCTTACCAACGATCGCCCCTCGCTTGATTCCGCCCCCCGCCATCCAAATCGTGAAGGCGCTGCGAAGGTGGTCTCTTCCCGCGTCCTGCTTGGTGGGTTTGCTTTGGGCCATCGGTTGGCGTCCGAACTCGCCGCCCCAGATAACGAGGGTGTCATCGAGCAGACCACGTTGCTTCAGGTCTTTGATCAGCGCAGCTGAGCCCTGGTCAACCTCGCGGCATCGCTGAGGCAAGCCGGACATGAGGTTTTGGTCTCCGCCTCCGTGGTGATCCCAACCGCCGTGGTCGATCTGAACGAAACGCACCCCGCGCTCGATCAACCGCCGGGCGAGCAGGCAGTTGTTGCTGAAGCTCGTCTTGCCGGGTTCGGTGCCGTACAGAGCGTGCATCTCCGGCGATTCTTTGGAGATATCCATGACCTCCGGCACGCTAGTCTGCATCTTGTAGGCCATCTCGTAGGCTTCGATACGGGTTGCGATCTCCGGATCGCCGTAGTCCACCAGCTCGCCGTGATTCAGTTCTTTGATCGCGTCCAGGGTTTTGCGCCGCATGGCCGCGTCCATGCCGTCGGGGTTGTTTAGGTACAACACCGGTTCGCCGGAACTGCGGAAGGGGACGCCCTGATAAACGCTCGGGAGGAATCCGCTGCCCCAACAGGTGGTGCCGCAACGACCTGATTTGCCGGAAGTCAGCACGATGAACCCGGGCATATCCGCGCACTCCGAGCCGAGGCCGTAGGAAACCCAGGAGCCCATGGTCGGGCGGCCCATGCGGGGGGAGCCGGTACTGAAAAGCAGTTGAGCAGGGACGTGGTTGATCTCGTTGGTGTTCATCCCGCGCACGAACGTGACGTCGTCCACGACGTCGCGCAGGTGGGGGAGAAGCTCGCTGATGGTCATCCCTGATTGGCCGTACTGACCGAACTCCCAGGGCGAGGCGAACACCTTCATGGTGTCCTTGTTCGTGAACGGTCCGAGGCGCAGTCCCTTAACCGCCGAGTCAGGAATCGTCTCGCCGTCCAGCTTATGTAAAAGGGGTTTGTAGTCGAACAGGTCCGGCTGACTGGGGGCGCCGGTCATGTTCAGGAAGATCACGCGCTTCGCGGTCGGTTTGAAGTGCGGCTTCTTGGGGGCGAAGGGATCGTGCCGTTGGACGACGTCCGCGCCGAAGGCGCCGGAGTCCATCAGCATGGCCAGTCCGACGGTTCCGATCACGGTGGCGCCCGCGCGTTGGAGGAAGTGTCGCCGGGTGAGGGTCTTTAGCTCTTCGATCGGATCCATATTGCCCATCCACACTTTAGCGCGTCTGGGCGAGGAATAGGTTCTCAGAGCGGGGGTGCTTTGGCGATTTGGGAGGGGGCCTCGGCAACCCCCGTTCCGGGATTGACGAGCGATAGTTTCGATCACAGCGCGATTGGTTCTCAAGTCCCGCGTTTCTGTAACACGCGTTCACTTTACGTCGAAGCGTTTCGATGGCTGGCCCTCAGATGCGGTAACATAGCGAAGCGGTATTCTTTCTCATTCACGCAGCAACTGCGGGCTCAAGGCTTTCCAAGCCGGGCTGACAATAATTCCGCCGGCAACGCAGATGGTTAAGAATCAGAGCAAGTTAATCGATATCGAGACGCAACACGAGTGGAAGGTCGAGCGACGTACCCGTGGGGTTGATATCGATAATGGCCCACGGGCCCTTCCTACCCAAACGTGGGTGCTGATCTTGGTCGACCCGAAGGGCGAGCGTCGATTCGTTCCCGAGACCCGGGTATTCGATTTGTACAAGCTGGCCTAAGCCGGAACGCCGACGGTTTCGCTTAAACTTCTCTTTGTGAGAGGAGTTCGAGGTGCGGGGACGTGATATTCGTAACCTGCCCGAAATGTGGGGCGGCAAACCCGGAAAACGGCGTTCACTGCTCCAATTGCGGCGCCCGCTTGGTCAAGATGGGGTCCGCTCAGCGGTTCACCGTATTCAGCGGAGTCCTGGGGGCACTGCTGCTTTGCGGACTACCCTCGGCCATTCTGGCGTCCTGCATGACCACCAGCTTCCCAAACGGCCCCACGCAGCCGTTGGACTCGACGGGCTACACATTGGTTGGCCTGTTCGTCTTCCTTGTCGCGATGACAATCGCCACATTCATCTGGGCTTGCCTAGGACCCCGTAACGTCCAACGCCTCAAACTCTGCCCGGCCTGCAACCAATGGAATACCGAAAAGTCCCGCCACTGCGCCAATTGCCGGCAGCGATTGCCGAAGAAATGATCATCCTCTCGGACACAGACCTCCGGGGAACTCGTTGAGCAAGGACCTCCCGGAGCCCCCCTCCCGGGCTTCGGATGTTCGTGCCGAAGTTTGGGAGGGGTTTGGGGGAGGGCTCGGCAGCCTTTGAACCTAGCCCACAAGTCTACGAACAGTCGCCATCCATCAGAACGGAACGACTTCAGCACCTGCCAATAACGCCTATGGCGCAACAGGCCGATGCGGCGGCCCCCTTTTCGGCATAGATCTGATCTATCCTAAAGCCGTGGATTCACTGCAATTCACCAAGATCGGAGAGACGGTGCCCGAAGCCATGAAGTGGATCTTCTTGGGCTTGAGCGTTGTCGCGGCCGCCACTTCTCTCATTCCAAAGTATCGGAAGGGAGGGCGATTTATCGCATTGGGCTGCGCCCTGATTCCGTTTTCCCAATTGCCCTTCACGTACCTGCCATTTCTTGCCATCGGCCTTCGCCTTGTCTACATGCGCGTCGTTAGGCGCAACCTGCCTTGTGCGGATTTGGCCATCGGGTTGTTTGGCATGGCCGTTCTCGGCGGCGTGAGCATTTACGCAGGGACGGGCAAGGAGATCTTTACGAACGGCGACCAGCTTTCCTGCACACAGAGACGCTTCGGATCGAATTCCACGAGCGTTGCCCGCTTGATGATTACGGAGAAGACCGATTTTGGTGGTCAGCCCTGCGAGTGGCAGTTTTCCCGGGTGCCGAGCAAGACCGCGGAAGACGGTTTTGTGGCCAACGTCGTGGACGGCGAACTGTACTGGGATCACCAGGGACACGTTCTAGGCGCCCGCGAGGTCGCATTGAAGCTGCAAGCGTGGTCGCACGTTAAGCCGGTTGAAGGTAGCTACGGAGACGTCCTGGCCCAGCGATAAACCGAAGGTCGATGCATTTCACCAGAATCGGTACGGCACTTCCAGAGGCGATTGTTTGGCCCATATTGGTTGTGGGCCTCATCGGCATGCTGGCATCGCTTATTCCCGGCAAGAAGTGGGGCGGGCGGTTGTTTGCGTTGGCGGTGGCCGCGGGAGCGGTGTGTCACGCACCCATTGCCCTTTTAGCAGGCGGAGTGTTTCTCCTGACCTCGATTGGCGCCTCGATCGATCTCGTTCACCGGTCCGAGAAGACGGGGAAGGCGCTTCGCAAGCAAGTTTTCGTCCAACTAGCTATGGGACTCTGCTTTTGCTGCATGCAGGTGTGGACGGCCACCGAAAAGCAGATCGACATTAGCGGTAACGAGCTGTCCTCAAATCTTCGGTTCCATCCCGCCTCGAACGGAACGCGTGGGCAGCTCGCCGAGTATGCGTCTCAGGACAAATCTGGTCGCATTTACGGTTGGGCCTTCCACGGCAAAGCTGGTGAAGGCGAATACGTCGCCAGCGTCTCCGATTTAGAGGTGTATTGGGACGGCCGCCTTGGATTCCTAAACGGCCAAGAAGTTGCTCGCCGGCTAGAGACTTGGGCGGGCGTGAAACCCACCCTGGACGGGCATTTTGACTCGGAAGTAGCGCTGAGGTAGTTTGGCTTGGAGCAGCTTTTGTGAGGAGCTTCAAGTCTCGGAATGCGATGCTGCGTGGGGAAATGCACCCTACGACTACACAGCTTCGCCGTAGGATGCACTTAAATGTCTCCGCTGAGTCGTAAACAAAAACACCCCGGACGTTAATCGTCCGGGGCGGGGTTATCGGCTGGGAGCCGATATTACTTGACTAGTGGCCGTGGCCTTCGTCTTCTTTCTCGCCGATCTCGGCGACGATCGCCTCGGTGGTGAGAAGGAGACCCGCGATGCTCGCGGAGTTCTGGAGGGCTTGGCGGACGACCTTCGTGGGGTCGACGACGCCTTGAGCCAGCAGGTCGCCGTACTCCAGGGTCGCGGCGTTGAAGCCGAGTCCGAGTCGCTTGACCTCGGCCACGACGACCGAACCCTCGACGCCCGCGTTCTCCGCGATCGTCTTGAGCGGAGCTTCGAGAGCCTTCGCGATGATCTTGACGCCGATCTGCTCGTCGCCGACCAGAGTGAGGCCTTCCAGAGCGACCGAAGCGCGGATCAGCGCGGTGCCGCCGCCGGGGACGATGCCCTCGTCGAGCGCCGCTCGGGTGGAAGCCAGAGCGTCCTCGATTCGAGCCTTCTTCTCTTTCAGAGCGGTCTCAGTAGCCGCGCCAACCTTCACGACGGCAACGCCGCCGCTCAGCTTGGCCTGTCGCTCCTGAAGCTTCTCCTTGTCGTAGCTGGAGTCGGTGTTCTCGACCTGCTGCTTGATCTGTCGAAGCCGGCCCTCGATCTGAGACTTATCGCCGCGTCCACCGACGATGGTCGTGGTGTCCTTGGTGATGACGATTCGCTGGCAGGAGCCGAGCATTTCGACGCCGACGTTCTCAAGCTTGATGCCAAGGTCTTCGCTGATGAACTGGCCACCGGTAAGGATCGCCATGTCCTCCAGCATCGCCTTGCGGCGATCGCCGAACCCCGGCGCCTTGACGGCGGCGAGGGGCAGGTTGCCGCGGATGCGGTTCAGAACCAGGGTCGCGAGGGCTTCGTTCTCCAGGTCCTCGGCGATGATGATGAAGGGGCGGCCCATCTTCAGCACCTTCTCGAGCATCGGGATGAGATCCTGAACGTTCGCAATCTTCTTCTCAAAGAAGAGGATCAGCGGCTCTTCGTAGACGGCCTCCATGCGGGTGGCGTCGGTTACGAAGTACGGCGAAAGGAAGCCCTTATCGAACTGAAGACCTTCGACGCTCTCGTACGTGGTCTCGGTGGACTTGCTCTCTTCGACGGTTACGACGCCGTCTTTGCCGACCTTGTGGATCAGCTCACCGACCAGCTTGCCGAGGTCCGGGTCGTTGGCGGAGATAGTGGCAACCTGGATCGCGCCGTTCTCGCCCTCAACCGGGGTGGAGATCCGTTGAAGCTCGGCGACGAGGGCGTCGACTGCCTTCTCGATGCCGACCTTGATCTGGGTGGCGTTGCTTCCGGCAGCCACGTTTCGGATGCCTTCCTTGAAGATCGCCTGAGCCAGAACGGTGGCCGTGGTGGTGCCGTCGCCCGCAGTGTCGTTGGTCTTGCTAGAGACTTCGCGGATGAGCTGGGCGCCCATGTTCTCGAATCGATTTTCGACCTCGATCTCTTTGGCGATGGTGACGCCGTCGTTGATCACGGTGGGAGAGCCGAACTTCTTCTCGAGGACAACGTTTCGTCCGCGCGGGCCAAGGGTGACCTTTACCGCGTTCGCAAGCTTATCGACGCCGATTTCCAGTAGTTTCCGAGCTTCGTCGGTATATTTAATTTCTTTTGCAGCCATGGTTTTGGGGAGGTTAGCAGTTGGCCGTTACCGGTTGGCAGTTTGAATGCCCCTTTGATAACTGGCCTCGGTTGCCGGGTCTTGGGTGGAGGTTAAGAGTGGGGAAGGGTCAATGCCTAACGCCCCAACGCCTTAACGCCCAACGCCTGGTTAGCCTTCTAGAACGCCAAGAACGTCGTCGGCGCGGAGGATGATGTAGTCGTTGCCGTCTACCTTCACTTCTGTGCCGCCGTATTTGCCGTAGAGGACGGTATCGCCGACCGAGATGCCGATGGGGGCGAGGGCGCCGCTATCCAGGCGCTTGCCCGGGCCGACGGCGAGGACTTTGCCGCGCTGGGGCTTCTCTTGGGCGGTGTCGGGGAGAATGATGCCGCCGGCGGACTTCTCCTCCTTTGCCGCGGCCTCAACGATGATGCGATCGTGCAGGGGCTGAATGGCCATTTCTTATCTGTCTCCTGATGCTTATGCGAATAAGTTGGCGCGACCTTGTGAGGTCCTCGCGTTTTAGCAGTTTACCCAGGCGAGTGCTAAAGGGAACACGGTTTTGCGCATGAACCCTCTCCCCAGCGACGCAGGAGCGACCGGGGGGAGAAGGCAGGGTGAGGGCAAACCGGAAACGGAAAAGTCCACCAAATCCTTGGGCAGAGGAGAGCCTTACGCTGTCTTGCCCCCTCCACGACCCTCCCCCGTCACCGGCACTCCATACATCCGGCGACAGGGGAGGGTGTCGGACTACTCCCCCGTCGCTCGGGCGAATTTCACTTCAGCCACCGTCCAGCCAAGGACGTTCGACATCTTGAACCGCCCTCCTAAAGCACGCGCAAGGTTGTCCACGATCTTCAAACCCAGGTGGCTGACTACCGTCGGATCAAAGTCATCCGGCAAGGGGTCGCCGCTGTTGGAGACCCAGACGGAGATTTCGTCCTCGTTATCCTCTACGGTGATATGGATCTCGCCTTCCGGCTTCTTGACGAAGCCGTGCTCGATGGCGTTCTGGATCAGCTCGTTTAGAACCAGGGCCATTTGGGTGGCTTGGGAGATCGGAAGCTTGGGGTCGGAGCCGCGCACGTTGAATGCGATGTGCTTATCGGGCAGCATCAGCGAGCTTTGGTGGTGGTGAGAAAGATTCTCGGCGATGGACCGGATGCCGACGTGGTCCAAGTCTTCCCGGCTGAGCAGGTCGTGCACGGCCGCGATGGCGAGGATACGCGAGAGACAGTCGTTCAGCGCCTCTTCGAGCGTGCTGTAGCTGCTGTGGCGCATCTGAAGGCGGAGCAGGGAAGCGACCTGCTGCAGGTTGTTCTTTACCCGGTGATGCATCTCCTGCATCAGCGTGTTGCGCACCTGCACTTTCGAGTGCTCGATGGACACGGTGACCTGCTTGGCGAGAGTCTCAAGGGCCCGAATCTCGTCCTGGGTGAAGTCGCGAACCTCGCTGGTGTAGCAACTGAGGACGCCGACGGCCTTGTCCTGCAACGTCAGCGGGACGCAGATCATCGACCGCAGCCCTTGCTCGACTGCAAGGTCATGACCGATATAGTCGGCCTCCACCTGCACGTCGCGGACGATGACGGGCCGGCGTTCGTCGATAGCGCGTCCCGCGATCGACTCTCCCAGCTTGATCGCCCGCTTGCGCTGGTACGCCTTGGCAGGGGCTTGGGTGGCGCGGAGCACCAATTCGCCGCGGGCTTCATCCAAAAGCCGGACCGTACAGACGCGGTAGTCGAACTGCTGGGCGGTCACGTTCACCAACAGCTGAAGGATCTCTTCAAGGTACGGACTAGAGGCGATGGTTCGGGAGACTTCGCTCAACGCACCCAGACGATTGGTTTGGGTTCCCGCTTGGTAGGCGCTGATGTAGCCCTTAATGCAGTCCGCGGTAACGGTTGCCAACGAGTGAAGCTGCTCCTTCCACTCCTCCGTGATGTCCCAACCTTTGTTGTTTCGGAGAACGAGGACGCCGAGCGGCTGGAGATTCGCGGGAGGCAAGGGAAGGATGATGATTCCCTCCGTGATTGGCTCTTCAATGCCGGGATAGTGGGCGTACCGGGGGTCTTTCGTGGCGTTTTGGCCGACGTACACCGCCTCGTTATTAACGAGCGCGTAGCCGGAGAGGCCGACCCCTTTGCCCATCTTAAGGCGGTTGTTGAGTTCGGGATAGACGGTGCTGGCCTTCAGGATCAGGCCGTCGCCCGGCTCCCGGAACAAAATATCGACCGAATCCGCGCCGACTGCCTTCGCCCACAAAGAAGCGAATTCGCCCAGCAGATCGTCCTTGCTGGTCGCCTTGGCAAGCAAGTCGACCAGCTCAAATACGTACTTGGCGGGATTCTGGCCCATTCCTTATTCTCCGAACGGACCGATCGCGGTCGTGCTGACCAAGTCGGTGGAAAGAATGCGGCGGGCCAGTTCGATGAGTCCCGAGTTGGTTACCGCATTGATCTTGTTCAGCGTTTCATCCAGAGGGACTTCCCGTCCGTGGTGAAGTTCGTTGCGGCTCATGCGCATCATCCGGCTGCTCATCCCTTCCAGGGCCAACACCATGTTCCCGTTGATGTTCCGCTTGGTTCGTGCCAATTCGTCCTCGTCGAGGCCCTCGCTCATGATCTTGTCGAACTCGATGCGGACCAACTCTTGGACCAGCGGCCACTGCTCGGGGCTGGTGCCGCCGTAGACGGTGTAGGCACCGCCGGCGCCGTAGTTGAGGGTGTAGCTGCCCACGGAGTAGACCAAGCCGCGCTTCTCGCGGATCTCTTGGAAGAGGCGGCTAGACATGCTGCCACCAAGGGCGGCGTCGAGCACGACCATGGTGTAAAGCTCCTCGTCGTAAACCGACGTGCCGTCGGTTCCGATGCAGAAGTGGACCTGCTCCACATCCTTGCCCTCTTCCATCTTGGATGCCTTTCCGGAGGGACGGGCCGCTTGTGAGTCACTGACCGTATGAGGGATCTTGCCCAGAGTCTCCCGGGCGGCGGCAACAACGGTGTCCAGATCCACGTTGCCCGCTACGGATAGGAGCACGTTTTCGGCCCGGTAGCGGCGATCCATGTAGGTGGCGATGTTCTCGCGGGTGAACGAGCTAACCGACTCGGGCGTGCCGATAATCGGCTTGCCGAGGGGGTGGCTGCCCCAGCGGTTGCCAAGGTGAAGTTCGTGAACGTGGTCGCCCGGTTCGTCCTCGCTTCGCTTGATCTCTTCCAGAACGACGCCCTGCTCCCGCTTCAACTCTTCGGGGTCGATGAGCGAGTGGAGCATCATGTCGCTGAGGACGTCGACGCCGTTGGAGACATCGTCGGCAAGGACTCGGCAGTAGTAGCAGGTGGACTCTTTGTCCGTAAAGGCGTTGAGCGAGCCGCCTCGGCCTTCGACCGCTTCCGCGATTTCCTTGGCGGTGCGCTTTCCGGTGCCCTTAAAGAGCATGTGCTCGATAAGGTGGGTGATTCCGGCCTCGTTGTCGAACTCGTGGCGGCTGCCGGTTTTGCACCAGAGGCCGATGGCGGCGGATTTGACATGGCCGACGGGCTCGACGAGGACGCGGACGCCGTTTTCAAGGGTGAACTTCTGAATTTCGCTCATTGTTGATGGCCAAGTTTTAAGGAAAGCGCGCCGAGTTTCTCGATCGCGAGATGGACTTCGTCCCCGTGCTCAAGAACGATGGGGTCTTCGGCGGGTTCTACGACCGATCCCATCGCAAAGATATCGCCCGTCCGGAGGACGCAGTTCTGGCTGGCGGTGGAGATCGCTTCGGCGAAGGTGTAGGGGAGGTCGAGAGTGGTTCCGCGCTGGCGCTCAACCCCATTGATCCGCAGCACGGTGCTGAGGTTGTACCGGCGGCCTCGCTCGGCGGTTTCGACGGAATCTTCCATCTCGTCCGGAGTGGTGAGGACGGGGCCGATAACTCCGCCGACGTCGTGCGAGCGGCCAATCACGCCGGCCTGAACCTCGATTCGCTCATCGCTACGGCTTACCAACAGCGTGAGCATGGTGTAGGCCAGGATGAGGTCGTCAGCATCTTCACGTTCCACCTGATAGCCGTCCGCGACGAGGATGGCGGCCATCATCGGGAGTACGCCAAGTTCCACGATGGTGTCCGGCGGAGTGAGCAACTGGCTGGCTCCAAAGAGAGAGCCAGGGTTGCCATAAAAATAACGAGGGTCGTCTAGCTCGAAGGTAGCGACGGATTGAAGGTCGGAACGGAAGATTCGGAGACTGGGGGCGTGCGGAATGGGGCTTAAGGGCCGGACGGCTTCCGCTTCGTGCACCGCAACGGCTTCAGCGCCGTTCGTCTCGTAAATCTTGCCGCTGTAGACCATTCCCGACCGGGCGACGCCCGGCTCGGCCTTTAGTTCGAAGCGGCATAACTTCACTAACCAATGAGGATACCTCTTGAGGGGCGGTGTTACGGTCTGACGGTGTTTCGGTCTTGGGGGGGGCGAAATACCGAAACACCGTCCCCCAGCACGCAGTGCCCGAACTTTGCTAGACTTCTCCCTTGGAGCGGTAGGGCGCTCGATCTGTGGCAGGCGAAGCTGCGGGGAATTGGGAGTAGGTCGAAGAGCCTACGCCAAAACCCGGTGATTTCTCCCTTTGACAAGGTTGCCGACTTCAGGTAGGATGCCCTTAACCGCCTGCGAGGAGATAGTTCAGGAGAACCCATGCCCCTTAGAATTCTTGTCTGTGACGATGAGCGGCACATTGTGCGACTTATCCAGGTCAACCTGGAGCGTCAGGGCTACACAGTAATTACAGCTTTCGATGGAAAGGAGGGGCTCGAAAAGGTTAAGACCGAGAAGCCCGACCTTTGCGTCCTCGACGTTATGATGCCGTATATGGACGGCTTCGAGGTCCTGAAGAACATCCGCCGGGATCCGGAAACTGTGAACCTACCGGTCATCATGTTGACCGCGAAGGCGCAGGATAAGGACGTTTTCGAGGGTTACCACTACGGCGCGGACATGTACTTGACCAAGCCGTTCAACCCGATGGAGCTTGTGACATTCGTCAAGCGCATCGCGGCGGGCAGTGCCGGCGGAGACGCCGGCGGCAAGCGATACGAGCTTTAAGCAAGTAAGTTTGGGTTCGACGAATACGCCCCCTTTCCCTTCTTTGGAGGGCGAGGGGGTTTGCGTTTATGGGAGAGCGATGAGTCGATGAACGGGGAATACGGCGCGCCCTATAGCGCGGTCGATGTGATCCTTTTGCCTGGGATCGTGTTCTTTGCCGCCCTCATCCTGCGTTTTCTCTCGTGGAACCTCACCCGCCGTAACGCCAATGGGCGGTCGATGAAGGCTGTGGCCTACCTCGCCGTGCTCGTCGGCGCCTGGATCGGCTATCGCTATTTCCAGACGATGTACCTTTCCTCCACCGGCTTCATGTACATCAAGTCGATGGCCACGATGCCGAAAGTAAAGATCGCTCACTACCTGGCGATCTTGTTGCCCATCCTCACCTTTGGCGGTTTCGTCGCTTGGGATCTAGTTGAGAAAAAATTGGGCAGACCGATCGCCATGTAGCATCGGCTCCCAGCCGATGATGGTCCTTGACGTTGCGCCTCGATCATCGGCTGGGAGCCGATGCTACGCCATAATGGTTGTAAGCATATGAACACCGGAGGAGCAACGTGGCTCAGCTGACGGATTCGATTTCTGGACTTACGACGACTCAGGCCCCCTTCATCGAAGAAGCGCAGGCCCATGGCCAACTTTACATTCAGCAGCCGTACGGGCTGTACAACGACGAAAATCACGAGGCATGGCGGCGGCTGTTCGCGCGCATGCAGGACCGTTGGCAGAAGTACGCCAACGAGCATTTCTTGAAGGGTATCGAGTGCCTATGCCTCGACCCGAACAAGGTGCCAAAACTCTCCGACGTCAACGAGTTTCTATGCCCGTTGACGGGCTTTCAGGCGAAGGCAGTTAGCGGGTACGTGCCCGCTTTTCTCTTTTTCGACTGTCTCCGGAACCGGGAATTTCCGACGACGATCACGATTCGGCGATCGGACCGTCTGGACTACTTGCCGGAGCCGGACATCTTCCACGACATCGCCGGCCACGTCCCGATGCACACCGACCCAGCGTTTGCGGATACGTTGGTTCGTTTTGGCGACTGCGCGCATACCGCGGCGGATTTGGTGAAGTCGATCTCCGACGAAGGTGAGCGGACTCACGTACTCGCGAGCATCATCCGAGCGATGGCGCGTTTCTTCTGGTTCACCATCGAGTTCGGGCTGATGAACTCGAAGGACGGGATGAAGGTGTACGGCAGTGGCCTGCTCAGCTCCTACGGAGAGATCGCGCATTGCATCGAATCGCCGCTCGTCCAACGCTTTCCGATCCAGCTCGAATGGGTGATCAACCAGGGCTTCGAGATCGACAAGTATCAGCCCCTGCTGTTCTACGTAGACAGCTTCGACCACCTCTTCTCGCTCGTGGACGAGCTGGAGAAGTGGATGAAAGCCGGCAAGCTAGACAACGTTGCCCCCGGCGAGCCCCTGGTCAGTGAAGCAGACTTGGCGAGCTTCTTGCGAGCGTAGCGTCGGCGCCCCCGCCGATGCATATCGTGTTACGGTATTGGGTTTTCCGCAATACCGTAACACCGCAAGTCCGAAACACCGTCACCCTTTAAACAGCGACTTCAAGATGAAGAACGCGTTGGCCGGTCTCTCGGCGAGGCGGCGGGTGAAGTAGGGGTACCAGGAGTCGCCAAAGGGGACGTAGATTCGGACGTTGTAGCCTTCGGCGGCAAGCTTCTCCTGCAGGTCTCGGCGGATGCCGTAGAGCATTTGGTATTCGAAGCTCGACTTGGCGATCCCTTTCTCCGCCACAAAGGCGTTGAGGGCGTCGATCATCTTCTCGTCCTGCGTCGCCATGGCCGGATAGAAGCCGAACTCCAAGAGTTTCTTGCCAAGCTCGATGTACGCATCGTCGACCTTCGCCTTTTCCGGGAAGGCTACTTCGGACGGCTCCAGGTATGCGCCCTTCACCAACCGGGTGCGTGCCTGCCATTCGATGACCTTGTCGACATCCCCCGGGGTCCGATACAGGTAGGTTTGTAAAACCGTGCCCGTGTTCGGATAGTCCTTCCGGACGCGCTCGATCATCTGCATCGTCCGCTCGGTGTACTCGGATGCCTCCATGTCGATACGCACGAAGTTCTTATGCTTCTGAGCGACCTCGAGGACGTCGCGATAGTTCTTTTCGGCGAACGCCTCACCCTGGTCAAGGCCGCATTGGGTCAGCTTGATCGAGATATTGAGGGGTTCGGGGAAAGTCGGGTTGGCGTTGTATGCCGAAACCGCGGGGACGGCCGCGATCTTCTCGAGCATTTCGACGTAGGTCTTCTTGGCGGCAAGCGCCTCGGCCTCCGAGTGAGTGTTTTCCCCCAGGTAGTCGAGAGAAACCCGAAGACCTTTCGCGAGGATTTCCTCGCTGATCTTGAGCGCTTCGTCGAGGGTATCGCCCGCGATGAAACGCTTAACAAGCGGACGAAATAAAAAGGATCGACGCACGAGCCGCTCAATCGGCTTCATTGCCGACGCCTTCAGCACGAGGGTGCGGGCGAGAGACATGGACCGCCGGGAGTGTACCGGACACCGAAGAACTGTCGCGTGACAAGCCCCTTTCGGTGCTACGATGTTGGGCTATAGATGCGCAAACTCCTGCTTCTTCTGTTCGCCCTGTACATCGTGGTCGGGTGCGGAGGCGGTGGCTCTTCTACCGGAGTAGCCCCTAACGCGAAGACCCGCCAGTCTGTGAAAGACGGTGTCGCACATTCTTTGATGGGCGTCGCCCAAGCGGGGATGGGGGGAGGAGTTTCGGGAACGACCGGTAGCAACGGCGGCGGTTTCGGCTTCCCAATGATAGGTCCCTTCCTCTTCCAGTTCCTTCCCGGCCCGGGCGGACCTCCGCCTTCGCCGATGATGGCGGCTCACCACCACGGAATTCGGGTCGAGAGCGGTACCACCGGGGGAACGACGGGCACCAACGGCGGCGACACCGGACCGACTTTCTATTACGACGACTATCTAGGCCTCTGGGCAGATATGGCATCCACCGATACGAGCTACACAGTCAGCTTGTACGAAGATGAAGGCAAGACCCAATCGGCCGGTAGCTTCCACTCCACGTTCCCGGCAGGGTGGGATACCTACCCCTATTCGATGCAGTCCTCTTTCGAGATCACCGCGGGCAACTTCAACGGCGCCCACGGCCAGTACTCGATGGTCATCGATAACGAAAACAAGGGGCATTCGACCTTCGAATCCGTTTGGCCAACCTTTGGTTCGGATACCGGCGAAACCAGCTGGGATGACGGTTCCAGCGATTGGAAATACGAAAGCCATGTCGGCGACGAGTGGTGGAAGGGCGACGGTAGCTTCTCCTCGAACGGTAGTGGTTCGAGCTCCTTCTCGGACTCGGCGGGCTACACCGCCACGTATATCTACCACTCCGACGGCAGCGGCTCCGGACGCATCACCGGCCCCGACCCCGGTCTCCCCGCGACCATCACCTGGACCTCCAGTGGTCACGTGAAGATCGTCTACGCCGACGGCACGATAGAAGAATGGGATCCCAGCGACTACTACGGTGGTGGCGGAACGAGCGGCGGTGGCGAAGGCACCACCGGCAGCACGAACGGCGGGAACACGAATGGCACGACCAACGGCTCCGACACCGGCAGCGGAACCAGCGGCGGCGGTGGCACGACTCCCGGCTAAGAGACACCGGTCTCAAATGGTTGTAGGCGCGGCTACGAACCCACCGCGCCTAGTTATTGCGAGGGCAGCATCTCGCGCGAGACCGCGTTCCAGACGGCGATAACCGGGATTTCCGGATGGTGGAGCGCGTAAGATAGAACGCTCAGGGACGCGGTCGCTAGAGGGAAGTGCTGGGCATTCACAACCGGCAAATCGACCCAGCGCATGGCCAACGAAGGGCCGAACTGGCCGTGGGAGAAGACGGCGACGTTTCCATCCAGCTCACGCAACCGGCGAACCACCCGGTCTGCCCGAGCTGTCACTTCAGCCGGGCTCTCCCCGTTCGGGCTGCCGTCCCGGAAGAGGTTCCATCCCGGCTGACGTTCGCGGATCTCCGCCGAAGTCAGGCCTTCAAAGTCGCCGTAATCCCACTCCGACAAATCCGGATCGACTTGCGCGTTCAGTCCAAGACCGGCCAGTTCGCAGGTGCGTTGAGCTCGTCGCCGAGGGCTCGTGAAGACATGGTCGAAGGGCACATCCCGAAGTAGTTCCCGAAGCATGGCCGCCTCTTCCTCGCCGTCCGCGGTCAAGGGGATATCCGTGCTGCCCGTATGCTGGCCGGTCAGCGCCCATTTGGTTTCTCCGTGACGAAAGAGGTGTACGCGAAGGGCCATTGAGGAAGAGTCTATTCGGCAGGCGATGGAAATCGCCGTAGCCGCCTTATAATCCATTCGTAATGAATTCGCGTTTGTATCGAGCCCTCATCTCCGGCCTCCTTGCGTTCGTCGCCATCGGCTGCGGAGGGAACCATGGGAGCGTCCCCGTCGACAATCAATCCGGCCAGATCCAACTCGTGGGCGGGGAGGCGGGGGAACAGGCGTATGCGATCTCATTCCGGGACGCCGCCGGAAGCAACGCGGACGTGAGCGCGGTCGATACGAGCAACGCGTTGGCCTTTGAAACCAGTTTTCTTCACTCGGAGACGGGCGGGGACAACGTGAATTGGCGAACGCTGAAGGATCGGAGACAAATAACCTTCAGCCTCGGCCGCCTCGGGGGACGGATCTCCGTCGGCGACACTTTTACCCTCGATCGGTCCGGTCAAAGCGGAATGTCGATGGTCGACGAAGGATCTCGCGCCCACTCTTACTACCGATCGTGGCGCTCTTCCGGGGGAACCGCCAGGATAGTCAGCCTTACGGATCAAATGGTCGAAGTCGCGGCGGAGGGAGTCCGGATGGAACCGACCGGCGGCAAAATCTGCGGCGACGGAAGCGGATGTATCGACAACACCGCCTCGGGCGCTTTCACGGTCGACCTGACCCTCCGTTTCCCGCGGTGGGCCGGATCGGCCACGTTTACCGGCGACTCCGGATCCAACGTCATGACGGAGCCGATGCACGCGACGGACCTCGACGTGATTGGCAGCGGTTCCCGGCTGTGGGACCATACTTTTGAAGCCAGTCTATGGTCGAACGGCGACCCTGACTATCGTTGGGTGAACGTCATTCTCAAGCCATCCGACGCGGTCATCCGGCCTGGGCAGGTGTTCGACCTCGCGGGTGTGACGGCGGAAGTGCAGTGTGGTAACGCCACCCGACCCGGTGACCCCCGCACATGGCGCGCGACGTCTGGCACCGCTACCGTCGTCGCGATCAAGGGGAATGTGGTCACGGTTAAGGTTGAAAACGCGTCCATGGCCCCTCGAAGCGGAGATGCTTCGGGAGCTTTTGTCGTGAATGCGACGATCGCGGTGCCCACGAACTAGACGCCTCGGAGAGCCGTCCTTCGTTGCAAGAGCAGAAGAAATGAAAGGAAAGAACGGTCTCTTTCTCGCCGCCCTGGTATTGGCCACCGGAGGATTGGGGTTGCAGGTGTATCACACCCAAGCCGCCGAAAAAGGCGGCCCGCAATTGTTGCGTTACCACTGGGCGGAAGGCAAGCAGCTTCACTACACGATCGAGATCCGCGACGCGAAGAACACGTTCGCATCCGAACGGCTGGTGGACGTCTCGATTGGCGAAGTCAAGGACGGACAGGCGACGGTGGGCGTACATACCGGTTGCCGAAATGGAACCTGCCCGACCACCTTTGCCAGTCTCGCCGTCGACGAAATGGGCGAAGCGACAACCGGGGCTACCTTTGCCGACTTTCCTCTGTTTCAGCTACCTCCCAAGGCGGTGACGCCGGGCGCGATATGGGGCGGCCACCAAACGCTGGCCGACGGTAAGTCTTCGCTGGACTCCCACTACAAGTATTTGGGTTTGCGACGAGTCAACAATCGGACGCTCGCCGAAATCAAGGACAAGTTCACTCTAAAACTGAAGAATCGGACCGTGCCTGGGACACGGTCCGTTCTACTGGATCTGGCCGACGGCTTTCCTTGGCGGTCAACCGTTCATACCGAAGCCGATGAGACTTGGACCAGAAGCTGATTTACTTGCCGGTTTCGTACGTTGTGACGTTCCGCTTTAGGAACTCCACAAACGGCGCTGGGGCGTGAGAATCTTTCTCTGCCGCCGCGACAGCCTGCTTCGCATAGTCGATAGCCTTGGGGCGGTCGTGTTGGAACATGCTCACCGCTCCCGCCATGCTCAGGAAGAGATACTCTCGATCCTTCTTCGCCAGCGCCTCTTGAATGAGCGACATTCCGAACGCATACGCTTCCGGAGAAAGGTCGGCCTGGGACGCGTACACCGAGCTCATCATCTGATAGATGCCAATCTCTCCGTTCGTGTCTTTAATCAGCTTCTCTGACATCGTTTTCGCCTGCGGCAAGTCGATGTGGGCGAAGATCGAGTACCGGTCGTAGTCGTAGTAGCGGGACATGTTCGGCCGCTTGGCCACGATCTGGTCGATCAGCGTAAGCGCCTTCGCGTACTGCTTGTCGTCCAACGCCTCTTTCACCGGCCGGATCGCCTCTACTTCGGTGGCTCGCTTTTCGCGCGCCGACTGAACGTTAAAGCTGCCATCCAGCACCTTGGGAAGAACCTCTTCCAGGCCCTGGGCATGGCCCATCCAAGCGATCTTGCCGTCTTTGCCGATGACGAACGACATCGGGATTCCGCCCTCGCCCGCGGACTTCATCCAGCCGTTGGCGATCTGCGAGGACATGTTGTCCACGCCGACGATGTAATCCATCTTGCCGCCTTGCTTCTTCACAAAGTCGGCTACACGGCTTTGGTAGGTGGTGTCGCGCTTGTCCGTCGTCTCCCAGATGTCGATCCCGGCGATCTCGACTTGGCCCGCGTACTGCTTGGCCAGCTTCGTCAGGTTCGGGATGTTCTCTTTACAAGGTCCGCACCAGGTGGCCCAGAATTCGACCACGTAAACCTTTCCGGTGGTCGGACCCAGCTTGCCCTTCAGCCAGGTCACGCCGGACAGGGAAGGAGCGGCGTCACCGATCGTAAGATATCCGTCGGCTTGAGCCGCCGAGCCGAGCGTTAACGCCGCGGCGAGGAGAATCCACTTCTTCATAACTATTTGTTGGTATTGGGAATCGAAGCATGCGCGCCCGCACTGAATTCATCCAGGTGCGTCTTTGCATACTCCGTTCTTTCGGCAGGGGTCATCGCCTGCAGCTTTTGCTGAAGCGAGTCCGGAGGCGCGGAGGCGGTTGCCGCCGGATCGCTCTTCGAGCATCCGGCGGTAACCAGAAGAATGGTCGTGATCGGAAGGATTAGCTTCAAGGTTTGTCGAGCCGGAAGTAGTAGTCCTGCCATGCGTTGCCGTACGGGTAGGCCGGGTTCATCAGGTCGCCCATGTAGTTCGACTCCGCCAGAGTCTGGAGGTCGGAACTGCCGTAGGAACTGGACGGACGCTTGGAGAGGCTGACCGACTTCGAGTGTCCGTCGCAGAATCCGACGTTGCACTTTTGTGTGTGAACGCCGTACATGGTCGGAGGCCCGCCCGCCGAAGGCGGCGTAAGGATGAACGAAGGCTCAAGGCCGAGCGAGGGCACGTTCGTCGCCGTCGCCGCATCGCACAGCAGGATCGTATCCGCTGGACCCGCGAGCTGAGTCGCGGTGGCCGATCCCTTGCCGCCGAGGTCAGGACCCGCGCCGATCACGTTGTAGTTCACCCCGTAGCCAAGGTTGAATGCGTGCTGAATGCCGCCATCCAGGTTCTTCGGTTTTGTCGCTTCCGGGCAGGCCATGATCGCCTGGTTCTTCATGTACGGATATAACTCGCCGTAGGTCGGCTGAATCTGCCATCCCTTCGCCGGGTTGTTCAGGTCGAGGCCGACGCCTCCGAACCAGAAGGTGAAGAGAATGATGGGGGCCGGGCCGGCGGTGGAAGGCACCGTCTGAGGAGGGCCACCGTATTGCAGAAGCGGGGCGAAGTCGTCGTTATCGGCTTCGTACATCATGGTGCCGAGTCCGACCTGCTTGCTCTGCGAGAGACAAACCGTCTTCTTGGCGGCGGCCTTCGCCTGGGCGAAGACGGGGAAGAGGATCGCGGCCAAAATGGCGATGATCGCGATGACGACAAGAAGCTCGATCAGCGTAAACGCCCGGGCCCCTAGAGAACGATAACGATGACTCATATGTATAAATGCCCTGTCCTATTGGATGGGGGCATCTTACAGGGGAGGCGTCAACAGATCGTCAACATAGGATTAAGCCATAACGAGACGCGTCGCCTCCGCGCGGTCCATCGCCAAGCCACGTGCCCAAGCCGCTTCAAAAGCCGCCGAGGAAAGCTCCGAACGTAGCCGCGCGAGCGCGGCCGGAATCCCGCCGTCCACTTCGTGCTGACTATCCGTTGGCGAGATCTCGTCGGTCGCGGCAAGCAGAGCGACGGCCTCCGAATGTCGGCCAAGTTTCGAAAAGAGCACGGCGTGACTGCGGAGGGTCTGAAGGATGAAGAAGAGAAAATCGCCCTTCTCAAATTTCTTCAGCGCCTCGATATTGGTCGCCACGGCCGCTTCCATATTGCCGTTCACGGAGTGATAACGGCTGACGATGGAGAGCCCGATGGCAAGGGTGAACTCGCCTTGCAGGCGGCGGCTGATCCTGATAGATTCGTGGGCCAACCGGAGCGCCTCCGCATTCCGGCCCAAGTCCAGGGCGACCTGGGCTTGGTTGCTCACGATCAGCGCGTCCGGCTCCCCGCCTCGCAGCTTCTCGCTGATCGCGCGCGCTTTGTCAAACGCCGCCCCGGAATCCAGAAGCTTGCCTTGACTCCCGTAAACGGATCCCATCCCCAGGTACGAACGCTCGGCAAGTACCAGATCGTCAGATCCCACCAGGGCCAGGACCCTTCGATTCAGGTCGAGACTTTCGTCAAGTCTTCCAAGGTAGCCCGCGCAGATCGAGAGGCCCGAGTAACAGGTGGCAAGAAGATGGGCGTCGCCCTCCTCTTGGGCAAATTCGACGGCTCGGGAAACCGCACTGTACGCTCTCTCATATTCACCGGAGCGGATGAAGATCGTCCCCAGCATCCGTTGGGCCTTGATCTTGAGTTCCGTCGATAGTCGGCTCGTCTCTTCGCGGGCGGCAATTTCCTTGGTAAGTCGCCGCTCGGTCGAACGGGGACTCCGCGCCGGCCAGCGGATGGAAAGGATCTCCATCAACCGCACGCTTCGGGCGAGGTTTCCGGCTAAGAGCGAGTGCTCGATGGCCGCGATGAAGTTGTCGTATTCCGCCTCGGTCTGCAGGTGCTGGCTGGTCTGCTCCTCGGCGCTCAGGAAGGGCCGGTCGGGCGGCGTCTTGCTGGCGAAGTAGTCGGCGTGCCTTTCGCGTAACTGCTGCAGCTCGGGCGAGGAGAGCCGCTCCTCGGCATATTCGCGAAAGGCGACCAGGATCCCAAATCGAGGCGGAAGGTTATCTTCCGCGGGCTGACTCCGAAGCAGGGAACGCTCCTGAAGACTCTGCAATGCCGCCAACGACGTCTCCGGATCTGGCGCGATCTCAGGCGGAAAACAAATGGCCATCGCCGACTCAAGCGTGAACCCGCCCCGAAACACGCATAGCCGGCAGAAGAGAGACTGTAGTTCCGGAGAGAGAAGGTCGTAACTCCAGTCGATGGCCGCCCGCAGGCTCTTGTGCCGTGCGGGGATATCTCGGCGCGGGCTCGTGAGGCCGGTTAGCTTGTAGGGCAGATGCTGCAGCATCTGCGCCGGAGAAAAGCTGCTGGACAAACCCGCGGCGATTTCCAGGGCGAGAGGCAATCCCTCCAGCAGCGTGCAAAGATCGACGATCGCGCCTGCATTCTCCGCCGTGAGTTTGAGATCGCGGCGCATCGCCTGAGCCCGGTCCAAGAATAGCTGCACGCTTGGGCTTGCCTCCATCTCCTCCGTCCCCTTCGGTATGGGTAGGGGATCGATTGCGACGATCTGCTCGCCCAATATTTGAAGAGGCTGGCGGGAGCTAGTCAAGCAAATCAGATTCGGTATGCGTTCCAGCAGGGGAGCCACGTAGGCGCCGGCATCATCCGCGATCTGTTCCAAGTTGTCTAGGACAAGCAAAGCCTTGCGCCCATCGATGATCTCGGCGATCCGCGAAAGCTCCGCGGACGACGTGCCCTGTTGCGGGTTGATCGCCGCCAGGATCCCCTCGTACAACTCCGCCGAGTTGTGACAGTTTGCAAGCGGAACGAACCAGACGTTCCAACCCGGGAGTTCGGAAATGGCACGGCCGCACTGTACGGATAGGCGGGTCTTGCCGACCCCC
>JADMIO010634457.1_pt1 | contig 39048 bp, 33 predicted proteins | sample 8958161 | NCBI WGS metagenome assembly JADMIO01 (sample SAMN16585339, study PRJNA669376) | soil metagenome | isolation source: Crop rotation soil | place: USA: Cullars Rotation, Alabama | collected 2011 | reverse complement strand
CTCGCACAACTGGAAGAAACCCTTGGAGATTATTAATACCTCACCCCTAACCCCTCTCCTTAAAGAGAGGGGGATAAATTCAGGTTTTGATTTAGGATGAGGCTAGTTAAGGGAAGAATTGTCAAAAGCAACTTTTAAACGACCATAAGTATTGAATAATTTAAAGATGGCAAAATTTGAGCGTAAAAGCGCTGATAAGCCATCTTGTGTCAAAATTTTCGCAGTACTTTTTCTTTCCATTCTTCTTCTGGTAAATCCACTGAATTCATTTTCACAGGTACAGGTAAATAAAACCACACGAATCTTATTGATGCTGGATTGTTCCAGTAGTATGCATGGCTTCATAGGTGGCAGCAAGGTGGAAAAAATGGATGTGGCAAAAAAGCTCCTTCTCCGCATGGTGGATAGCCTCACCCAGATACCGGACCTGGAAGTGGCGCTCCACACGTATGGTGACCAGCATCGTGACAGGGATTGCAAGGATAGCCGCCTGGCAGTTTATTTTGAGCCCGGAAATACCGCAAGGATAAAAAAGGCAGTCAAGGGACTTGAACCCAAGGGAACCACTCCCATAGCGTATTCCCTCTCCATGGCGCAGAATGAATTTCCTGCAGGAAGAGGACAGAATTACATTATACTTATCACTGACGGATTCGAAGAATGCGGAGGCGATCCTTGCGCAGTATCCAGGAATTTGCAGGACAAGGGAATTGTATTGAAACCATTTATCATTGGTATTGGATTGGGCGAGGATGTGATCCAGGCATTCCATTGTGTAGGCAGGGTATATAATACGAAAACAGAAAACGACCTGAGTGAGATTTTGAACCTTGTAGTTTCACAGGCGCTGAATAATACCACGGTGCAGGTGAATTTGAATAATGCCAAGGGGCTTCCGAAGGAAACGAATGTGGATATGACATTCTATAATGCAAAAACACATGAGGTGGTCACGAATTATTACCACACATTCAATAAATCAGGATTGCCGGATACTTTCAAGCTGGACCCGGTGTTCAAATACGACCTTCAGGTGAATACCACTCCGCAGATTCTAAAAAAAGGTATAGAGTTGAAATCCGCCCAACACAATGTCATCAATGTGGATGCATCCCAGGGGAATTTAATGATCAATTCCGGTGCTGCGAATGTCAAGTGTTTAGTAAGGGAGGATCATACCACGGATATAATATACATACAGGAATCCAATACAACGCACCGCTACCTTGCAGGCGTTTATGATATAGAAGCATTGACATTACCGAGGACGCATTTTAAAGGCATCAAGGTAGATGAAAACAAAAATGCCAGAATAGATATTCAGGCTTCGGGGCATGTGGATATTTCATATTCCAAGGACGTAGTGGGAAGCATTTTTTCGTATACCACAGGCAAGCCTGAATGGGTGGTGGACCTGAGTGGAAATACACGCGGGCCCAAGGAAGGATATGACCTGCAACCCGGAACGTACAGGGTGGTTAGCAGGTTAAAAACTGCCGTACAAACTGAACAAAGCATCGTAAAAGAATTTACAATAACAAGTGGACAAAAAGCAAGTATAGATTTAAACAAATGACAACAGCATTTACCATCCAGAACAATAAGGCAACCCGTGACGGCTTCGGCGACGGGCTTTTTGAAGTGGCACAAAAAAATCCTGAAGTGGTAGGACTTTGCGCCGACCTTACCGACTCACTCAAAATGGGGAAATTCCACAAGGAATATCCCAAGAGGTTTTTCCAGGTGGGAATTGCTGAAGCCAATATGATCGGCATTGCAGCAGGACTTACAATAGGAGGGAAGATACCCTACACAGGGACCTTTGCAAACTTTTCCACCGGCCGTGTATACGACCAGATCCGCCAGTCAGTGGCGTACTCAGGAAAGAATGTAAAAATTTGCGCATCCCATGCAGGTGTTACACTCGGTGAGGACGGAGCTACGCACCAGATCCTTGAGGATATAGGCTTGATGAAAATGCTTCCGCACATGACGGTGATCAATCCTTGTGATTATAACCAGACCAAGGCTGCAACCATTGCCATCGCGGATCATGAAGGGCCGGTATATCTGCGTTTTGGCCGTCCTGCCGTTCCGAATTTCACTGATGAGAACCAGAAATTTGAAATTGGTAAAGCGTTACATTTGATAGAAGGAAAAGATGTGAGTATTTTTGCTACAGGCCACCTGGTATGGAAAGCGATAGAAGCGCAGGCACAATTGGCGGAACAGGGTATTTCCGCAGAGGTGATCAATATACATACCATCAAGCCGCTGGATGAAGAAGCTATTCTTGCATCAGTTCGTAAGACAGGATGTGTGGTAACCGCTGAAGAGCATCAGCGTAACGGTGGATTGGGTGACAGCATCGCACAATTGCTGGCACGCAAGCTCCCTACTCCGCTGGAAATGGTAGCCGTGAATGATTCCTTCGGTGAAAGCGGCACTCCTGCGCAATTGCTCACTAAATACGGACTCGATACAGTGAATGTAGTGGAAGCCGCGAAGGCTGTACTCGCGAGGAAATAGTTGTTGAGTTATTAGATAATTGAGTTATTAAGAAAAATATTTAACCTCGTCAGGAATAAAATCCTGCCGAGGTTTTTTTGTTTTGCTGTCCTTAGCCTCCTGGCTAAGGACATTTGAGCTAATGGCTTCCGGGCTGACTAAATCCCCGTTCACTAAAGTGAACGGCAATGGATAAGGGCATTTTATCTATTGCCGTTGGCTAAAGCCAACGGAAGCGAGGGTTTTTTATTCCACCCCAAAATATGTATCTGCCTGCTCGTTTCGGATAGATGGTTTTAATTTGATAGCAGTGAGATAATACTGCTTTGCTTTCTTTTCCTCCCATAAGAACTGCTGCAAAAGCACTGCATAGTTATAATATGCCTGTGCATAATCAGGATCCGCTTCTATGGCTTTTTCATAGTGCTTCTTCGCCTTGGAATATTCACGGAAATGTGATTGCAGAAGAGTAGCGTAGTTATTATGGAAATACGCATTATCGGGGTCCAGTTTCAGCGCTTTTTCATAGTGCGTTTTCGCATCATCGTATTCAGCGAAATGATCCTTTAAAAGTACAGCATAATTGTAATGGGCTTCCGCGTCATTGGGTTCCAGTTTCAGGGCTATTTCGTAATGCTCCCTTGCTTCATCATATTCATTGAACTGGTCATCGAGCAGATTGGCGTAGTTGGTATGTGCATTCGCATGATCGGGATCCAAGGCAAGGCATTTTTCATAGTGATCCTTTGCCTCGTGATATTCATGGAAATTCTGCTCTAAGAGCAGCGCATAATTATAATGCGCGGAGGCATATTTCGGATCAATTTTCAGGGCTTCTATATAATGGCCTTCGGCTGCTTCGTATTGCCCTAGCTGGCGTTTAAGAAATACTGCATAGTTATTATGCGTCACTGCATCCCTTGGATTTGCAGCCAGTATTTTTTCATACAGCTCTGCCGATTCCGTTTCCTCGGATTCTGTTCCGAATAGTTTACTAAAGAAGCCCATGGGTGCAAAATAAGGGAAATAATTTTGTTTTCCATGAAGTGTTTCCCGGGTGTTCGCGCGAATCTTTATTAGTCTGAGGGGAAGATGACTCGCCTGGAAATGACAGGAAGCAATATAAATCGCGATAAGATACAAAAGGGAAAGGCTGCCATTGGCAGCCTTTCCCTTTTGTAAGTTCCTGTTACAGCTTTACAATTTTCCGAACAGTGAGTCTGCCATCCTGGTACATCATGAGGGTATAAGTTCCTGCACGGCAATGACCATTTCGGAATAATTCATAGGAATATTTTCCTGCAGATTGACGTGCATTTATTATAGTTTCAATAAGCTTTCCTGTTTCATCGAAGATTTCTGCTTTCACCTGCCTGTCACGGCTCAGGTTGTATTGAAGTGTAGTAGTACTGCTGGTAGGGTTCGGTGCCAGGTTGATATACTCATTGCTGTTATTCCCCGCACTAAGCGCGGAATCCATCTTTTGTTTGTTGTTCTCATTAAGCGATCCCGGCATTGGAGGAGCAGGTGCGGGCAAACAAACAGCGCCAGGGAAACTGGGACAACATATATCAAAGCTTGCAGTTTGTTGCATGCAATTTATATCAGTTACTGTAGCAGTAAAGGTGTACGTAAAATCAGTACTCATGGCATTGGCAGGAATTACCAATGTAGTGCTGTTACCCGGACTCGTAAATCCGGAAGGGACAGTCCAACTTACATTGCTGATTTTCCAGTAAGGATCTGAAATAACATTTCCGAGATTATCTGTTGGTACTACTGTAAGAGTGTATCCATCGGTGCAATTAACCCCATTAGCAACAGAATTAATTTGAAGATGATATGGGAAAAATTTGACTATTAAAGGTATATATGTCGGAGCAGTAGAAATTGCAGGAGCTAATCTATTCATTTTTCTTATTACACCAGTAGTTAAGTCTGTTTCTGTATAATCTATTCCATTAGGCTGGGCGGCACCTAGATAAGTATATTGACCCGTTGTAGATGATCTTACCGGATATGCTGCAATGCTCACAGGTGTTCCGGAATAGGTAGAAGGTGCTTTTATAATACTTGTGCTGCCTGGCACGCCTTCTATAGGGTCTTGTCCATTTATGATCTCATAAGAATTTCCATTGGGAATAAAGGAAAGATCCAAATTTATATTTGCTGCATTACTCCAATTATATACCATTAAATTACATAACCCGGGATTATAATCATGTATGTAAGGATCGGACTGTTCATTAGATGAAGGACCGGAATATAGGCTAGAATGATAATCTGCATTTGGTGTAGTAGCACCGGGTGTAGTATAAAAGCTCTGCCAGCCAGTTAATATATTATATAACGAATTTGTCATGGCATAACCAGCATATTTAGCTCCTGAACAGCATATAGTGCCCGGTGCGCAAGTGTTTGTTGCGCAGCACCCTGGATTAGAAGCAACTGGACAGCATGTAGCGCTATAATATGTTTCAAAAGTATAGGTCCTGTTCCAAGGCTCATAGTATGTATTATAATCAAAAGAAGTTAGATAATCAAAAGGTTTATACGGATGCGCTGAATTTATACAATAATTGATACTATTCCGTAATTCAATGTCAGTATTATCTCCCATGTGTACGTTATTAAGATAAGATAAATGTTCTATATTTTGCATATACATGGCAACGGACGCATGGCAAAAATAGTTATGGTCAATGGTGAAATTGTCTTGCAAATACCCATCATACTGCCCAATGACTATATTATTAGATGAAGGTTTATATACATTAGAAGGATTAGACAATGAAAAAGGGGCAGTTCCAGATACAGAAAATGGAGTATATGTATTCATGTTATCAAAATTTACAGGAACATCATATATGTCGAAATAAAAGAAATGGTTATTTTGTATTTTAAGATCATGCGTGAATCCGTTATGAGAATCTATAAGAAAATTCCGTGCCCCTTGCCAACTACCATGATCTATGGAGGTCATATCAAGTCTGCTAGTGCCTGCATTAAATACAATATTTTTATTGATGTTATAATTCTGAATAGATGCTAAGCCAGATGTTTGCGTAAATAGCTTTATATTGTAATAATAAGCACCGAAGATTATATTATTCTTTATTGTGCGGTCATTCGTTGTACATGGATATGAGCTGCATGTGGTTTGTGTATAGATATTATGTCCATCCCCTCTATCCTGAAGGGTTATACCGAGTGGGGGCACATAATTCCATCCATTATTAAAAATACTACAGCCATTTATTTCATATCCATCGGCCAATCCAAATGCGCTAACTCCTTGGCCAATTATATCATGAATTTGCATATCGATTAATTTAATACCAGCTGCTACAATATTTACCCCTTCACCACAATCCAGGGTTTTACTACCGGCACTAGGATTGCCCGCAACAGTCGTATAACGTACCTTGTTATAATTTGTCACTTCCAGACCATAGAACCATACGTCATGTCCTCCGACTATATCCAAAATCCCTGTTTGTGTAATTCCGCAATAGGGAACAGAGCCAAGCCCGCTAGATGATTGCGCTGTTAAATTTATGTTGTAGAACATTTGATTCCCGTCAATAACAGGATGCTCACAAGGCGCTGCCTTGACCATTACCGGAACGGCTAAATTGGTAGAGGTTTTTGCAGTTCCCTCCAGATAGCATTTATAGTTTGTATGATAATTAACGGTCGATGAAACTATTCTTGGCTTGTCAAATTCAAAAGTAAACACATCATATTTAGCTGATGTGGAAGGAGGAGCTAATGCAGTGATTCCTCTTGGCAAATAAATAGTCTCCTTTACTTTCAAATCAATAATAACGGAGCTGCCAGCTGTAGAGGGGGAGTATGAGTGATCAATAATCTGATAAACATTTTCAATTGCACTGGCACCGGAACCAATTTTTGTGTGTAGGTAAAGTTTTTGTGTAGAATTCTTTATCGCATTGCCATTGGTCATATTTCCAACATCTATAGTAACCATATGCTCACCCGCACCAAGAGATGTAGTTGCAGTTATAGCCAATGCAGGACCGCCGGCCGTAGTAGGGTAAATGTGATTATGTGTTGCTGTAGTACTTCCTGAACAGGTTGTATATGTTGTAGAAGTATTATTATAATCATACGGAGTCCAGACGGGCATAGGAAAACTATTGCCGTTATAGGGCACATTTGCTCCGGTAATCGGATCAATTTTTTCATGCACCCAAATAATATCCCCCGGCTGAATCCATCTTGGGATGATGTATTGTCCGGTAGTAGGGCTTTTTGCATCGAGGTTTGTATAATTACCACTGGTTACTTGTGTTGGATCAGGTGGATTACTTAAGGCAAAATCCAAGCTCCACGGATTGGCCAGTGTACCGTCCCCATTTTCCCAATTTGTTCCATTATAATAACCACAAGGAGTGCGGCTTAACACTGTTGTCGTTACAGATGAACATCTAGGTAATATTAAATTATAATGGTCTGTTGTATTAACATTTAGGGAATTTATTAAAGTAACAGGAGGAGTACTCATAGGTACTACACTTCCAGAAGAATTATAGATATGCAAACTACATGAGAAAGTAGTACATATGCTGCTATTATAGGTAAACCCACGGCCATCCACTGTTACATGCCATTCATGTGGGGTGCGTTGCGCGGAAATGTGTAGGGTGAGAAATAGAAATGCAGCACATAGCCACATGGGCTGATTTGTGATTTTTTTCATAAAATGTTTTTTTAAAGTTAACGATTCTCAAATATTGTCGTTTAGGACAATGTTTTGTTCAAAAATAAAAAATTTATTTGAAATGTGTTCCCCAACTATTTTCCTTTTGCAAACGTATAGTAAACTAACCAAACAAGAACATTTGCGATTTCTGCATTATTATTGCAATTGCATCCTACACACTTATGTCCGACGAGGAAATTATTGAACATTTTAAGAGTAAGGATACCAAGTCCTATGCTTTTAACCTGCTTGTCAGGAAATACCAGCAGAAACTGTACTGGCTCCTAAGGCGTATGGTGATAGACCACGATGATGCGGATGACCTTTTGCAGAATGTATGGATCAAGGTGTGGCAAAATCTTGAGAATTTCAAAGCGGAATCGCAACTGTATACCTGGCTGTACCGTATTTCGGTGAATGAAGCTCTTTCCCATCTGGATAAAAAGAAAAGGCGTTTCTTTCTACCCTTGGGGGATGTGGAAGCGGAACTTAGCAGGAAGATAGATACCGGTAACCAGGTCAGTGGTGATGAGTTGCAGGTAAAGCTCCAAAAAGCGATCCTGAAACTCCCCGAGAAGCAACGGGTGGTATTCCAGCTTAGGTATTATGATGAGATGCCCTATGAGGAGATGTCCAAGGTGTTGGATACCTCAGTGGGTGCGTTAAAGGCATCCTACCATCATGCAGCCAAGAAAATAGAGTCATTTATTGTGGGGAACGATTAAACCATTTAATTTTAGACCCGTCAAAACAACCAATGCAACAAGATAAAGACATACGGGATGAACTCAAGGACCTGGCTCCTCATCTGGCTAATATAGAGAGGGTTGAGGCTTTTGAGGTTCCTGCTGCCTATTTCGAGGAGTTCCCGGCACGGGTCCGGGAAGCCATTGCCATGAAGGAGGCCAAACCGGAATCAGGCTGGCTGGGGCAATGGATCCCAAGGTATTCCTATGTAGCTGCGAGCTTGTGTTTTTTATTGATCCTTGGCGGATTTCTTTTGCTGAGGAATACTGCTTCGTATGATAAGATGGCCGCTGCCCGGGAGCTTAAGACAGTCCCATCCACTGAATATGTTATCGAGCAAATGGATGAAGATCTTATAGTGGAGCATCTGCCTGCAGCAGAAGAACCAAAAGCATCTGAAAATACAAATATCAAGAAAGAAAGATCCGGCGTTTCGGAACAATATATATTGGAGAATATTGAAGAATCCACAATAACTGAAGAGCTATGAAACTAAAAAGAATTTTACCGGTCCTGATTTTCATGTTGCCTGTAATGGCAATTGCGCAAGGGCCTCGTGGAGGTGGCAGAAGAATGGATAGAGGCCATGATGATGAACAAAACAGCAAGCAGATAGAAGCTGACAGGGTGGGAGTGTATACAAGGATATTGAATCTTAATGCTGCAGAAGCGCAAAAATTCTGGCCGGTATTTAATGCATACCAGGAGGAACTGGAAAAGAACCGCGCGGTTATTCATGATAAAAGGCAGGAAGTCATCAAGAATTACGATAAAATGACCGATCCTGCTGTGGAGGGAACCATTGATGAATTCATTACCCTCGCGCAAAATGAGCTTAATATCCGCAAGAAGTATATAGTTGAATTCAAGAAGGTGATACCCGTGAAGAAAGTCCTTTTACTGCAAAAAGCAGAAATGGAATTCAAGCGCGAACTGCTGCATCGCTTCAAAGAGCGACATGGCAGGGATGATGATTAAGAGTTATGAATTATTAGTTATTAGTTATGAGTTGAACTCAGAACTCATCTTTTACAGATAACAGCACATAGTTGTCATCCTGGAAAGATCTCACCAGTATTACAGAAAAACACAAATTAAACCTCGTAGGTTTTAAAACCTACAAGGTTTATAGTCAACTGCGATGGATAATGTCAGCCCCATTGTCACATTAGCCAATTAGCATATCAGCACATTAAATTATCATCTCCGTCCTCGGGCCCAGTTCCACGGCATTCAGGTTATTGATCTTTCCTTCGTGGATTTCAAAAAGCAAAAGGCTTCTCACCTTGTGGAATCCGTGCCTGCCGGCAGCCCCCGGATTCATGTATAAAACGTTCAGGTCCTTATCCTGCTGTACCCGCAAAATATGCGAGTGACCGCAGACAATTACATCAGGTTTGGTTTCCTGTATTAATCCCTTTACATTCGGATAGTATTTGGACGGGCTTCCCACAATGTGCAGTATCATTATTTTTTTCCCTTCGCAAATGAAGATGTTCTTTTCAGGATATATCAGGCGGATATCATGACCATCTATATTGCCATACACGCCCCTCACTTTCTTGCCGGTTCCTTCAAGGATATCGGATACCTTGACGCTACCCCAGTCGCCTGCATGCCATATTTCATCGCAGTCAGCCAGGAAATGCAGGATGCGCTCATCCATGTATCCATGCGTATCGCTTAATAAACCAATTTTTTTCACCGTACCTTTGTTCTGCAAATGTAAAACAAAAGAGCATTTGCTGAATTTAACTTTGGCCAGGCCCCTCCTAAATCCTCCCCCCCGAGGGGAGGACTTTAAAACGCGGCTTTTTCTCCCTCCCCATGGGGGAGGGTCGGGGTGGGGCGAATAGGGTTAATAAGAATGAACCAGCCTTCCATAATATTATTCGATGGTGTTTGCAATCTCTGCAACGGCTTTGTCAATTTTGTTATTGACCGTGATCCCGATGCGAAATTCAAATTCGGTGCCTTGCAATCAGAGGAAGGGCAGAAGCTGGTTGTGCAATATCACTTGCAAGACGTGCCTCTGGAATCCGTTATCCTGATAGAAAATGGAAAAGCGTACCGTGAATCCAGTGCTGCGTTGCGGATAGCAAAAGGCATGAAAGGCTTGTGGAAATTATTTTATGTCTTTATGATCGTTCCGCCCTTTATCAGGAATGCGGTATACAGGTTCATTGCCAGAAACAGATACAAGTGGTTTGGTAAACGTGAGGTGTGCAGGATTCCTGAACCGGGAATTATGAAGAGGTTTATTTAATGTGCCAATGTGCTGATATGCAAATGTGATAATGAATAACTCATTTTATGTCGCCCATAGTCTGTGATAGACACAACGATAAGAGAGCTGAGCTATTTGAGCTATTTTAGGATTTAGAAATTAGAATTTAGAGTTTCTTTCGTTTACTCCTCCATTTTTAGCTTGTTCTCCAGGAAATCCAGGCCTTTTTTGGAAGCTATGCCGCGGATATGGTAGGTAAACAGCTCCCTCACCAATTGATTGGATGGATATTGCTCTGTCGGGAAGATCTCGGTATTGAAAATCTCCAGGGCGGCGAGGGTATAGATCCTTGCAATCACATCTGCCTGCAAGTCTTCGCGGAATAATTTATCCTTGATGCCTTTTTCAAGGTTCACCTTCATCAGGCTGTAAATGAATGAATTCCTGAAGCTTTCCAGCAAGGTGAAACTCTCCGGATAATACTTCCTCAATTCAAAATCCAGGGAAGGGTTCAGCCTTTTCACGATCTGGGTGCTGGTCTGGTACATGATGTACAATTCCTCGATCGCGTTGGCGCTCTTATCCATGGACTTCATCATAAGCTCCTTGCTTTCCGTAATGGTGAAATCCACCACCTTGCTGATGAGGTCTGCCTTGTTTTCGTAGAACTGGTAGAGCGTTTTCTTGGAAATACCCAGGCGCTGGGAAATATCATCCATGGTCAGGCTTTTGATGCCATACTTGAATATAAGGGTCCTTGACTGCAGGAGGATATTTTTTTCCTTATCCGTCATAATGTGATATGAAAGACAAAGATACGATAAAAATAAACGCAGGAAACGGAAATGGGTTAAAAAGTTTCCAAAATACTTGTTGTGGACAAGGATTTGTTGTCCTTAGCCTCATGGCTAAGGATGTTTGAGCAGGTAGCCTCTGGCTACCAAATCTGCAGGATTTTATTCGGGAGCAACTCAGTCAGCCAGGAGGCTGGCAGCTCAAAAATTCGTAGCGAAGACGCTACGAATAACAAGGTTTCAGCCAACAAAAATATTAAAGTATTACTCGAACCTCAATGCCGTAGATGGCTTGACGTTCAGGATGAACAAGGCAGGCAAAAGCATGGCCAGGGTACAGATCACAAAGGCGCCGATATTAATAACAAGAATATGAATCCAATTGAAATAGACGGGTACATAAGCGAGGTAGTAATTTTCCTGCACCAGCTTGATGGAATGGGTATGCTCCTGGAAGAATAAAAAGCCTAAACCAAGCAGGTTCCCAAGCACGATCCCGGTCAGGATCACCTTGGAAGCATTGATCAGAAAGATGCGCTGGATGAGCAAATTATCCGCTCCCATGGACTTAAAGATACCAATCATCTGGGTACGCTCAAGTATCATCACTATCAATGCAGTGGACATGTTGATAATGGCAACAATAAGCATCAGCAAAAGGATGATATACGTATTGGCGCTGATGAGCTTGAGCCAGTCATACATCTGCGGGTACCGATCCTGTATGGTACGGCTTTGGACTTGCAGGTTGCCCAGGTCTGCAATCTCTTCAGAGGTCTGTTCCGTCAGTTCAGGATCCTTTACAAAGATCTCGTAGCCGCCGTAAAGATTTTTCTCATCCGGCCAGTTGTTCAGCTTTTGGATCTGGCGGATATCGGTTAATATAAACACCCGGTCAATCTCCTCGACCCCGGTTTCAAAGATGCCGACCACGCTGAATTTCCGTACCCTTGGCGGGTTCTGTACAAAACCCATGACGATCTTATCATTGAGTTTTATATCCAGCTTGTCAGCCAGAGCCTTTGGAATGACCACCTCTGTGGATGCTTCCGAGTCCGGCATTTGGATGCTTCTTCCTTCCACCAAACGTTCCTTGATGAATGACCAGTCAAAATCTTTCCCGACCCCTTTGAGGACAGCCCCTTCATTATCATTCTTGAATTTTACAATGCCGGGTTTGGTGGCAAATACCTGTAAGTGCTTTACATTAGGCATCGCCTTTATTTTCTTCACAAAGCTTTCATCGTATGGAACAGGCTCATTTTCAAAGGTGAAATCCGAATTTGTTTTGCTGACAAGAATGGATGCAGCAAATCCCGTGATTTTATCCTTAATTTCGCTTTGGAAACCCGTGTAGATGCTATCAGAGATCAGCATTATTGCCAGGCTGAGCATGATGGCGCCGGAAGCTATACGAATGATAACTTTGGAAAAGGAACGCGGTGAGCGATAACTGATCCTGCGGGCTATGAAAAAATCAAAACGCAACGGAATGAAAATTTTTAACAGGGCAAAGCTACTATTTTATAGCATACTATGCCTGTTGCCCCTGCATCTTAGTGCACAAATAAAACCCGCTGCCGACCGGGTTGAGGAATATCTTCCGCTATTGAAAGATAAACGCGTGGCGCTTGTAGTGAACCAAACTTCACGAGTGGGCAGCGTCCTGTTACCCGATTTTCTTATTGCCAATCAGATAAAGGTCGTCAGGATATTTGCTCCGGAACATGGATTCCGCGGTAATGCATCCGCCGGAGAAAAAGTGGATGACGGCAAGGATGCTGCTACCGGTTTACCGGTGATCTCCCTCTATGGAAAGAACTTCAAGCCCAAGTCCTCCCAAATGAAGGGAATTGATCTTGTGATTTTCGATATACAGGATGTAGGCGCCCGTTTCTATACCTACATATCCACGCTGCATTATGTGATGGAGGCTTGCGCAGAGAGCAAAAAGCAACTAATTGTCCTTGACAGGCCCAATCCGAATGGATATTATCTGGACGGCCCTGTGCTGGAGCCGGGGTTCAATTCTTTCGTTGGGATGCATCCTGTTCCCATTGTGTATGGAATGACCATCGGCGAATATGCGCAAATGATCAACGGGGAAGGCTGGCTGAAGGAAGGCGAAAAGTGCTCCCTGAAAGTTATACCTTGTGCTTCCTATACTCATGACAGCTTGTATAAATTGCCGGTAGCGCCCTCACCCAACCTGGCAACCCAGCAGGCAATATACCTCTATCCGTCCCTGTGTCTTTTTGAAGGTACTGATGTAAGCGTAGGCAGGGGAACGAATTTGCCTTTCGAGGTGGCAGGTAAACCGGATTTCAAGGAAGGAAGTTATACCTTTACCCCACAAAATATTCCCGGTAAGGCGGAACATCCCCCCTATGAAGGAAAGGAATGCAGGGGTTTTCTCCTGACGAAATTCGCAGACGAATACATCAAGCTTTCCAAGCAATTGTATTTATACTGGCTTCAGGGTTTCTATGAAAAATCAAAGGACAAGGATCATTTCTTCAATGCCTTTTTTGATAAACTTGCAGGAACAGATCAGCTGCGCAAGCAAATAATAGAGGGGAAAACGCCTAATGAGATACAGGATAGCTGGCAGCCGGGAATTTCAGCATTCAAAAAAATACGCAGCAAATATCTTTTGTATCCTGATATCACCCATGATGACAGGGATGTGCATGTGAAGTAAGAGTTGGAGTCTGAAGACTTTTTATCCTTTGCCCCTAAATCCCCTGAAGGGGACTTTCCCGATATCACAAACCGCGCGGAGCGCTTCCCCCTTCAGGGGGCTAGGGGCTAAAATATCATTTACCACCTGCCAACTCTTTATAAGCGGCATTCACGCTCACGCTGCAGCGATGATATTCGTTGTCTATGGGAAGAACAAGATTCACTGTTTTTTTGGCAGCGTTAAGATGTTCCACTACATTAGGTTTACCGATCAGATACTTTGCTTTAAAAGCCTTTTTGTTGATTTTCCCCTCAATAAAATCCTTTCTTAATTCATCAATGCTGTTTTTTATCTCCTCGTTATCGTACACTTCAGAAGAATAGTCCTTGAGAAAATGCTCGTAATTTGATGCGATGCCTGAAAGGATATTCATGTCGCTTTCCAACTGTTCCGAAGGCTTTGTCTTCAAATGACTTTTGATAAAATCAATCTTCATGTGGATACTGTCCTTTCTCTGTGCTATCATGGTATCATCAATCACCAGAATTTCAGAAGCCTGCCTAGCCATGGATGCGAGGCTATCCAGTTGCAGCAATTCCTCTTTTTTATCATTGGAGATGCAAGAACTGGTGGAAAGGCACAACCATATTCCCAGAATGCTGATAGTGCAAATTCCTGCAATTCTTCTTATAATAACCACTTTCATTTTTATATTATTCCAATAATCATGCAAATATGTAACATTCTCCTCAAACTAAACGCTTCATGCGGAACAAAATGCGCATAATTTTCCGTTATTTTGAAACATTAATTGAAGCAATGACCAGCACCCCTAAGTTCTTTTACGCCATTGTTCTTGTCTTCGGGTTTTTTTTAATTCCGTTTACGAGTGTAAATGCGCAGGATGCTGTCGCAGAGAAAGGCCTTGTTCAATTATCCGGGATCGTCAGTTCCAAGCGTATAGGATCCATTCCTTTTGCAACCATTCACGTCAGGAATAGTTATAGAGGCACCTTTGCTGCTTATGATGGGTTTTACTCCCTGGTGGTAAAGGAAAAGGATACCATTGAGTATTCTGCCATCGGTTTTAAAAAGACAATTTTTGTTATTCCTGCCAATCAGGCGGACCATAAATATATTTACAGTCCCGTTTTGGAGACTGATACGATCAATTTCCTTGGCCCTGTAGTTGGCCCAAGAATGTCCTACGAGCAGTTCAAGAATTCATTTCTTAACCTTCGCCTGAGTGATGGTTATGCAGAGAATGCACGCAAGAACCTGGATCCTGAAGTTTTGGCGGACCTGTATGAATCCCTGGCGCGTGACGGTGGGGAAAACCAGCAGATAGTGATGCAACAATTCGTGAATTCCTATTATTATTCAGGATACCAAACCAATTACAATATGATGGGTAATAATTCCACCCCTGTTCCTACTTCCCTGATGAATCCATTTGCATGGGCGCAATTTTTCCAGGCTATAAAAGAAGGGAAATACAAAAAGAAGGAAAAGAAAGGCAAGTACGACTTTTAAATAACGTCCTCTCTACAGGCTCAATTCCTCCAGTTTCCTAATAATGATTTGATGTTTGCCGCCAAGGGCAACCAGTGATGCCATGTATCCTGATGGCGCATTTAATGAATATATCTGCCATTTGCTTATTTCCCCGGGATCCCAATCTACATTTAATAATTTTGGAGCAGGGGACAGGAAGTCAATGGAGAATTTATCCAATGGGATGGAAAATCCTTTTCCGCATGCCTTGACGTATGCTTCTTTCATGGTCCAGCATTTGAAAAAAGAATCTGTTTGCAATTCATCCGCAAGATTTAATATTACCTCTGATTCCGTGGCTGAAAAGAAACGTTTTGCAATAGCGCTCATGTCAGAGACTATTCTTGTTTTTTCAATATCAATTCCGAGCTCTATTTTATTACTGAAAGCAAATACTCCGTAGTTGCCGGAATGTGAAAGATTGAAGTTTACAGAGGTGACATCGCTATCCGGATGCAGGTACGGTTTCCCGAAAGCATTATTTTTGAATCGTATATTCCTTGGATCTGTATCGAGGTATTTGCCGAGTATTTTCCGCAAGGCAGAGCGAAGTATGATGAATTTATTACGATCAATTTCAGAATAAAATTTGTCTGAACGGAATATTTCCTCCTTGGATAGAAACGCAGAAAGTGCATCAATCTCCCCGGAAAAGTTATCAATGGGTACAAACCATATATGAATTTCATTTTCTGGTAACATAATGCCGGAAGGCTTAGTTTTTCTTGAGTTTATCCAGGTACATTCCAATGGTATTCTGCAATCCGAAGTATAAACTGTCAATTACCAGTGCATGGCCGATGGAAACTTCCAGCAATGCAGGAATATTCTGTGCGAAGTATTGAAGGTTATCCAGGTTCAGGTCGTGCCCCGCATTCAATCCTAATCCAAGCTCCTGTGCACGCTTTGCAGCAGCTATGAAAGGCGCGATGGCAGCTTCCTTATCCTTGTGGTAATTGGATGAATAGGATTCAGTATATAGCTCTATCCTGTCCGTGCCTGTTTCCTTGGCTCCTTCCACCATGTGTACATCCGCATTCACGAAAATGGAGGTGCGTATCCCTGCACTTTTGAATTCAAGGATCAGGTCTTTCAGGTACTCCTTGTATTTGATCGTATCCCATCCGTTATCAGAGGTGAGCGCCTCCGGAGCATCCGGAACCAGCGTCACCTGGTGCGGCTTTGCAGCCAGTACCACCTCCATGAACCTGGTAGTGGGATTTCCTTCTATGTTCAGCTCAGTCTTCACCACTTCCTTCAGCGCCGGTACATCCGCATAGCGGGCATGTCTTTCATCCGGGCGCGGGTGTATGGTAATTCCCTGCGCACCGTATAATTCACAGTCCACCGCCACCTTGACAAGGTCAGGATTATTCCCTCCCCTGGAGTTGCGGATAAGGGCTATCTTGTTTATGTTGACACTGAGTTTTGTCATATTCAGTTTTGAGTGAGTGCAGGAGTGATTTGGTGAGTGCAAATATAGGGTTCAGTGAGCAGTCAACAGTAACCAGTGAACAGAAAAAACAATAGACGGCGATTTGTAGGGGCGATCCCTCGTAGTCGCCCTTTGTTGAGCTGTTTGGAGACTCCGGCCTTGTATTATTTAGGCGACTCCTGCCGCGAATTCCCTCACCCCGCTGTCGCGCGCCCTCTCCTTTAAGAGAGGGCTGAACAAAGTGATATATAGAAGCTATCGCCACAGATTGCTTCGCTTCACTCGCAATGACAGAATTTTTTTATCTTTCAAATGAATAACTATAGATAGTAAATGTATTAAGCGACATGCTGTTATAATATGGTACTACATTTATTGATTTTATTGTCCATCCTTGTTCTTCAAATTCTTTAAGCTTTATAAGAACCTGGCTTATATCTTCTTTCCTATCTCCTTTAGCTAAACCTAATGTTACAAATTCTCCATCCGATTTAGATACGTTTAATTCATCTTTATGCTGATCATCGAAAGAAACATTCATCAACTCATGCTTCGCTGCCTGCGGCATTGCATTGGCGCGAACAACAAAATAAGTGATTCCGATAATAATGGCGAAGAGGGAAATAATCGTGTACTTTTTCATGATTTAATTTTGATTAATGAAGCTGTAAAAGTACAAAAAAGGGCCTATAATATTCAGGGCATAAAAAAATCCGGCACCTTTGAGTGCCGGATTTTATAAAAATATTTTTTTGATTATGATCTGTCCAGCCAATCCAGAAGAAACATTTCTGCGGTAAATACTGCAAAAAGGGTAAATAATATAATGTTATTCATAGTTCCTTTTTTCCATTCTATAGATCACGAATCTATATTTTTCCAGTGCTTTTTTACGCTTAATGTTTTTCTTGTAACTGCAAGAGGAAAAGAAGAGCAGTGAAAACTGCGAAGGTGGCGTATAATATAACTGTATTCATGATTGTAGTATTAAAAAGCGATGTTACAAAATTGCCGCATTCCGGGCACCTACCTGTTACATCTTTTTAGGAGAGTATTACATTATTCACTCATTGAAAATAGACAAAGTGTTTACTGTCAGTATGTAAAGATTACAAAAGAAAGAACATTCTTCAGGATGTTTCTTTCCTGCGCGTGTTATCTAGTTTAAAATGTTCAAACGTGTACAAACTTTTTTACCTTGATTTGTGATATTTAAAAAATTGTTTGCAAAACATCTTCCATCCAAGGGTTTCTGCCGGAAGGAGTGAGCAGTCAACAGTAACCAGTGAACAGAAAAAAACAATAGACGGCGATTTGTAGGGACGATCCCTTGTGCCTGCCTGTTTGCAGACAGGGTCGCCCTTTGTTCCGCTGTCGCGAGGCTCCTGCCTCGTGACGATTATTAACGCGGCTCCAGCCGCGGATTATGTTGGGCTGGACCAACGAATATTGCACATGAGGCTGGAGCCATCCGAGAGTGACAGATAATCAGTTTTTATCCATTTTTTGAATAAGGAATAATACTGCGGTGAATATTACAAAAACAGAGTATAAAAGAAACGTGTCCATGACCTTCGTTTTAGTCATACAGATAACAGGTAAAGGCCCTTAATAGTGCCTGCCTTATAGTAACAATAGTTTGGTATTTACATAGGGAAGAGATATAAAAAAAGAACATCCTTTTCGAAAAGGATGTTCCTTCAAACAATTCTTTACTTTATCAAACTAAACCTGCATGGAATGTTCAGCGTATCCTTATATATTTCAGGTATTGCTTTCCATTCAGGACATCTTCCATAAGCGCATCCCTTTCATTGCCTATCTTATTTATTGCATACTGGTAGTCGGTATGGCCGCCGGAATTTACTTCGTCGTACTTCTGGTTAATTTTCAAATTAATAGTATAAACCTTCTTTGCCTGTGAATCATTGAGCTGCAATTCTTTTTTCAATTGCTCGGTTTGTGTCTTGGCCCGTTCTACAGGTGGTACGTATGTTGCCCATGCGCCTGCCTGGGCGTTTGCCATGCCGCTAAAGCTTAGCAGCAGGAGGGATAGGATTAGAGTTTTCATGATTCCTAGTTTTTAAATTACATAGCTAAGTTCCGTGATTTTTCTTTCGTGTGCGTTATGTGAATTCACTAAAATGTTACAACCTTTCACCTGGAATTTCATTGGTTTTGCTTATTGTGAAAAAGACTGTTTTAGTGGAACAAATTTTCCTCGTACGGACGTTGTCTAAAAGACGAGTTTTGTCTCAACCTGTTTTAAATAACTTGCACACATGAACACTACTACAAATAATGAAAGCGGAGTTTTTACTTCCGGAAATCATACAAGCTATTGGCTTGATTCAGTAACAAGAAAAGAATACAGCGGCAGGTTAAACCAAAACCTGAAGACTGATGTAGTGATTGTTGGAGGAGGAATGGCGGGTATCAGTTGCGCATACTGCCTGACGCAGGCAGGAAAGAATGTTGTACTTATCGAGGACGGTTACATTGGTAGTGGTGAAACCGGGAGAACCACTGCTGAATTATCCTCTTTCCTGGGGAAATCGTATTATGAAATTGAAGATATCCTCGGAAAGGATGAAGCAAGGCTGTTAGCTCAAAGTCAGTTGACCGCAATAGATTTTATAGAATCCGTTGTCATCAAGGAAAAAATCAAATGTGATTTTGAACGTGTGAATGGATATTTTTTTCTGAACCCCAGGGAAAAAAAAGAAGTCATTTCAAAGGAAAAGGAGGCACTACGCCGTGTAGGGATAGATGCTATTGAAATGCAAACGGTTCCCGGTATAAAAGCAAATGTGGGCAAATGTTTGTGCCTGCCCAACCAGGCACAGTTTCACCCACTGAAATACCTCAATTCCTTGTGTGAGATTATTGAAGCAAACGGGGGCAGGATATTTACCAGGACCCACGCATTGGAAATAGATTCTGAAGGGATAAAGACAAATACCGGATTCAATGTTTCTGCAAAGCATATTATTATTGCGACCAACAGCCCCATTAATTCCAAGTATATAATGCCTCTTAAACAAGATCCGGCACGAACATACGTGATAGGTTCCCTTGTTAAAAAAGGTTCTGTCGCAAAAAGTTTCTGGTGGGATAGTGGTGATAGTTCAAAAAATGAAATAATGTCTCCGTATCACTATGTGCGGCTAACGTCGTATAATGAAGAATTTGACTTGTTGCTCGTAGGCGGGGAAGATCATCATGTTGGCGATACAAGTGCGGAAGGAGTGGATGAAAAACATCGCTACGGATTACTGGAAGTATGGGCAAGGAAGCATTTTACCTTAGGCGACATTGTATATCGCTGGTCCGGCCAAGTAATGAATTCCATGGATAGTGTCGCTTATATTGGAAAGGCTCCCATGGAAAGTGAGAATATTTACATTGTAACCGGTGATTCCGGAAATGGTATGACGAATTGTACTATCGCGGGAATTTTACTGACTGACCTCATTACAGGAAAGGATAATGAATGGGAGGAACTGTATTCACCATCCCGGCTAACCATGAAGGAAAGTCTGCAACTTGTGCAAAAAATAGGCAGTGAAATGGCAGGTACTGTAAAATCATGGTTTTCCGACAAGGCAAATCCCGAACTTTCATCCATTAAAAAAGGCATGGGCAAGGTAGTGGAACGTGATGGGGAAAAATATGCCGTTTATCGTGACGGGGAAAACAACCTGCATGTAGTATCCGCTTTGTGTACGCATTTGAAATGCACGGTCAAGTGGAATGATGATGAAAATACATGGGATTGCCCATGTCACGGCAGCCGGTTTACCCATGAAGGTAAAGTGATAAATGGCCCGGCTAATAAGAACCTGAAGTATTTTAATAATAGCGTCCTGGAAAAAAATAATGACGATGCCCAGGACATATCTGAAACAATATACCCATTCAATAATTATTGATACATGAAGTAAAAAAAATAGCCCCGGCTTACAGGCCGGGGCTATTTTCACTGATGGGAAAATATATAGTGTGAGAGGTTATAGTCTATGCAATTTCTTTCAGGAAATTGATCATGCGCCGAATCTCGGCATCAATGCTGGATTCTTTATTAATGCTTGCCCTTATTTCCTGCTTCAGGAGGTCGAGTAGGGGATTCAGGTTCTCATTCATGATTGTAATTTTTAGTTTGTATTGTTGTAATTGCTGATTCAAAGTTGAGCAAAACGTATCGGGTTAGCGTTACAGGATTTTGAGAATAAGTTATAATATAAGATTGTAGGTATATAAAAAGCGGGGCTTGTATAATTGTCATAAAAAAGCCCGCCGGTTTTCACCAGAGGGCTTCATCATAAGTTCTACTTCTTTATTTGGCTACTATACGGCGTTTATCCATATACAGCAGGAATTGGTTTCGGTTAAGAATATCTTCCATAAGGCTGTCACGTTCGCTGCCAAGTTTATTCATTGCGATCTGGTGCTCAAGGTTGTTTGTTTTGAAATTTTGAGACAGTATATCAAACTTATCGGCAATTTTCAGATTGATATCATACGCTTTCTGAACCTGCGAGTCGTTGAGATTTAATTTCGTTTTCATCTCTTTGGTTTGTGCAGCTGCACGGTCGCTGGAGGTTTTGTATTCAGCCCATTGGCTGTTTATTTGTGCACTTGCCAACAGGCTGAAGCTTGCAAATAATAAGGATAATGTTAATGTTCTCATTGTTGGGGGAGTTGTTTTGGGGTTTAAAGAATGGATTAAGGTTTGTCTTGCAGGTACAATCCAAAAAGTACGGCTGTAAAGGCTGCAAATACGGAGAATAATATTAATGTGTCCATGGTTGTGGTATTGAAAATTATAGGTCAAAGTTGCCGCTTTTCCGGCACCTGGATGTTACACCATTTCAGGATAGTTTTATATCATTCCCTTATTGAATATACAGGGCATAAAAAAAGCCCTCCCGTTTGCACGAGAGGGCTCCAAATGAGTTTAGAGGAATAGTATCCTAGTACCTGTAAGTGTCGGACTTGAACGGCCCTTCCACCGGTACTCCTATGTAGTCAGCCTGCTCCTTGCTGAGTACGTCCAGTTCCACGCCTATCTTGGCGAGGTGCAGGCGTGCTACCTTTTCATCAAGGTGCTTAGGCAGTACAAATACTTCGTTTTTATAATTCTTGTGGTTTTGCCACAATTCTATCTGAGCCAAGGTCTGGTTGGAGAAAGAATTGGACATTACAAAGGATGGATGCCCTGTAGCGCAGCCCAGGTTCACCAGGCGGCCTTCTGCCAGTACGATGATCTCTTTACCGGCAATGGTATATTTATCTACTTGTGGCTTGATGGTATCCTTGGTATTGCCATGGTTCTTGTTCAGCCAAGCCATGTCAATTTCATTGTCAAAGTGACCGATGTTACAAACAATAGCCTTGTCCTTCATGGATTCAAAGTGACGCGCCTGTATGATGCCGGTATTACCTGTAGCTGTAACAACAATATCGGCCCTTTTCACTGCGTCATCCATTCTCTTTACTTCGAAACCGTCCATGGCAGCTTGCAGTGCACAGATAGGATCTATTTCAGTAACGATCACACGTGCACCTGCCCCACGAAGGGAAGCAGCAGAACCCTTTCCTACGTCACCGTAACCGGCAACGAGCGCTACCTTACCCGCCATCATGACGTCAGTAGCACGGCGGATAGCATCCACCAGGGATTCTTTGCAACCGTATTTATTATCAAACTTGGATTTTGTAACGGAATCGTTCACATTAATGGCTGGCATAGGCAATGTTCCTGCCTTCACCCTTTCATACAGCCTGTGCACACCGGTAGTGGTCTCTTCAGAGATACCTTTTACGTGTTGTGCCATTTCAGGATATTTATCAAGGACCACGTTGGTTAAGTCACCACCGTCGTCAAGGATCATGTTCAGGGGTTGGTTATCCGCACCGAAGAAAAGTGTTTGCTCTATGCACCACTCGTATTCTTCCTCGGTCATGCCCTTCCAGGCATATACGGGAGTACCGGCAGCAGCGATGGCAGCAGCAGCATGGTCCTGGGTGGAGAAGATGTTACAGGAGGACCATTGAACGTCCGCACCAAGAGCCTTGAGGGTCTCAATAAGAACAGCAGTCTGGATGGTCATGTGGAGGCAACCGGCAATGCGGGCGCCTTTCAAAGGCTGGGATGGACCGTATTCAGCACGGATGGCCATCAAGCCAGGCATTTCAGCCTCAGCGAGTTGTATTTCTTTTCTTCCCCATTCAGCGAGGGAATAATCTTTTACTTTGTAAGCAGGTTTGTTAGCTGTCTTAGTGTCGCTCATATTGATATTAAGAGTTTAAGAGTGCAAAGGTAAGAATTATTTAGAAAAAGTCCGGTATATATGCTTTTCAAATGGGCTGTTTCACAAGTTTTATGCCAAATAAATTGCGTTGAAAGGAGAGAGTCTTTTGAATACCCCTGCGTCCTTCCCGAGTTGTCGGGATAGGTTGGGTATCCCGCTAAAACGGACAGGCTCTCCACCAGATCCCGGCAAAGCGGGAAATTCCATGGGGGAAGAGTTGTTCCACAAGCTAAACAAGAAAAACTTACCGTTAAAGTCCAATTTACCGCCGCTCATTAAGCAAAACACACCTTTTGTTTATTCAAATTACCGCGTTTGATTTGCTTTTACCACCTTTGGAGTATCTTAAATTCAAAGATTAAAAAAATGTAATCAGTATGAAAAAAAAATTTAAAAAAGCGATCCTGCTATTTTTTATTGGAATGGTTCTATGCCAACTACACGCAATAGCACAAACCCCGGGCAGCCTTGACACTTCCTTTGGAAACAAAGGGATGTTTATTGATAGCATCTGGGGAATGGGAAATATGGGAAGCATTGCCATAAGAACGGATGACCAGATCATCATGGCAGGACCTACGGGATGGTATGGCCCTTTCCAACTTGCAAAATATTCCGCTGATGGAACGCCGGACACTTTTTTTGACAATCACCAGGCACAGATGACAAACCTGTCTTCAGTTTATTACTATTTCACTGTAGTAAATATTCCGGCAGTCAGCCTGGATTCAGCCAATAATATTTTTGTCACCGCTAGTGTACAATATCAGGAGCAAAAGAACGGAAACCAGCTTTTATCAGGCGTTCTCGGCAAACTTAATGCAGATGGTTCCGCGGATACTTTATTCGACGCATGGGATTCAGTATTCATTGGGAAGAATACCACTGCCTATATGTGTACTCCCTATGATAACTATGGGCTTGCAGGCTCGTTTGATATTTGCGCATTGGTTCACAGGAAGGATGGCCGTGTTTTCCAGGCAATGACCAGTAGCTATTATAGTACGTCATTTTTCGGGCTGAAGTCTTTCATGCCTGACGGGCGTTATTATGGATTGAATACTAACTGGTTCAGTTACGACCCTGGCACATATTACCAACGTTTCTGGGGGAATTCCGGGATAAGTGATATAGGGGATAAGCAATATTCAACCCTTGCTGCTATTTGCCTGCAGCCTGACGGGAAAATACTGGCGGGTGGAAATGCCCGGCAAAGCAGTACTATTACCGGTGCTGCCATGGTAAGATTTGATTCAACAGGAGGGCTTGACAGTTCATTTGGCGTGAATGGTTCTAATATAATGCAAGGAGGGCGCATCATAGGATTGGGACTACAGAACGACGGCAAAATACTGGCAGCCGATACATTTAAAAAGCATATCAATCTTGTACGATACACTTCCTACGGATCACTGGATTCAGGTTTTGGCACCAAGGGCATTGCGTATACAAGCCTCTCCCTTTCCAAAAACATCCTGATAAAAGTCCTGCCCGATGGCAAGATCATTCTTACCGGGGTTCAACCCGGCCCGGGAGAGGAGGTAAATATCATGAGGTTTAATACAGATGGAACATTAGACAGTAGTTATGGAACCAAAGGGATAGTGACAACATCCTTTGGCTTGAAGAAATTCACCATAAACTCCATCGCGTTCCAATCAGACTGGAATCTTATTGTTTCCGGTACATTAACAGACAGACTGGTGAATTATTATGATTACAGGCATTTGCTTGCAAAGGTGCAAACCGGAATAGGAAAGGTATTCATTACAGGCCCTTCAAGTGCTTGTGCCAATTCGCCGGTATTATATACTGCATTCCCTGTTCTCAAGACAGGAACTTATACATGGTCTGTAACTGGAGGAAGTATAGCAAGTGGCCAGGGAACAGATTCATTAACTGTAAACTGGAATAATGGAAAGAAAGGAACTATCAAGCTGGTTGAAAATTCCGGTACATCAAAAGATAGCAACTCTATTACTGTTTCCATTGATACCAATTGCGTATGGCCTGGAGATGCGAATTCTGACAAGGTGGTAGATATGAAGGACCTTCTTAACATTGGAGCAGGATATGGTAAAACAGGATATTCAAGGCCTTCCGCCAATATAAACTGGAATGCACAAATGTGCATGGACTGGAAAGATACTTTCATACATGCAGTCAATTATAAACATGCCGACTGTAATGGTAACGGCATTATTAATAATTCCGATACGCTGGCAATACATGCGAATTATTCTAAAATACATTCAAAAACAATTACTGCTACCCAGGGCAAACCTACCGATCCTCCGTTATATGTTGTCTTCAATAAGGATAGTGCGCAAACGGGAGATATGGTAAAAGCGGATATTATGTACGGAACAAAGAATATTCCTGCGAAAAATATCTACGGACTTGCATTTTCTGTTATATATGATGAAACACTTATCGAGTTTCAATCAGGGAATCCGGGTAGCTCTTGGATAGCAGGAAAAACGCTGAGTTTAGTTACCAATCCAAATCCGGGACAAGTGGATATGGCAATGGTACGCACCAACCTGAAAGATACTTCGGGATATGGAAAACTCGCTACGCTTTACTTTAAAGTAGCTACTTCATTACCTTCAAAAATGAATTTAGTATCCATGGAATTTGCGAATAATCTCCAGGTGAATTCAGGCTTGGATTATAAGCCGACTTACCTTGTGAAAGATTCAATTTTATTAAAACAAACGTTTACAGGTATTCGTCATTATGATAATTCATCGTTTATAAGCATATCTCCAAACCCAACTTCAGGAAAATTGAATATTCAAATCCATAGTGCGGAAAATGAACAGTGCTTTTACATTATCCATTCCCTGGATGGCAGGGAAATACTGAATGGGAGATTTGATATGAAAGATGGGGGAAATAATTATTCCATAAGCCTTGAAGCAATACCTCCCGGCATATATATTCTAAGTGCAAAAACCAAAGATGCAATAGAAAAAGTGAAATTTGTCAAGGAATAGGGGAGGTTATAAAAGAAAAGGTTGTCCTGAAGGGACAACCTTTTCTTAACCGTTAATCAATTGAAATTACTCCTTGCAGAACACCTGCGCTTTCACATCATTCGCTGAATACACTTTCAGAATGTACATTCCGCTGGTGAGTGAAGAAATGTCAATTTGTTTTTGAAGGGTTGTATTTTCGGAATTGTAAATACATGCTCCGTTCACATTAAATATCTTTATCATTTTATTTTGTCCATCATTACTGAAGGAAACATTAAGAATGTCCTTGGCAGGATTTGGATATACCTTTATATCGCTGATCTGTTTTTCGCTGCTGATCCTCCTGATCTCTGAATATTCAAACTTCCCATTGTAATCCACTTGTTTCAGCCTGTAATAAAGGATACCTGCATTTTGAATGGATGCATCTGTGAAGGAATAAAATTGTTTTTCATTGGTAGTGCCATGACCGGCAACTTCACCAATTTTATTCCATTTCTTGCTATCATCAAAACGTTGTATTTCGAAATGATCATTGTTTATTTCAGAAGCGGTATTCCATTCCAGGATATTTTTTCCATTGCTTGCATGAGCAGTGAAGGAAATCAGTTCTACCGGAAGTGCGGTAGCAGGATCGCCAAAAGAAAAATAATGAGTGCCGCTTGTTAAAGTCCATTGCCCAATATTGGCTGATACCGTTTCTCCGCCCCAGTCCATGGTGCTGTTGCCTGAAGTTAAAAAAGTCCATGGCGAAGGAGTGCTACAGCTGCCCCTCTCATAAATATTGAAATTATTCCTGTCAAATCCTGATAACTCCAGCTTGGAAGTATCATATATGAGGTATGCAACAAAATCATTTGCATCAGAAGAAGGAGAAATCTTCCAGGTGGCATTGAGTGCATGGCTGGTAACTGAATTTAAATTTGCGTCCGTCACACCACTGTCAACTTCAACATTAAAGCTGGTCATGGTAGAGGAATTTATTACGACAGGAGTATATACAGTCTCCGTTATTCCAATGGGGAATTCTTCATCACTATTATCATTTTCCATAAAAATGTGTCCGTATTCACACACCACGAATCCGTTGGTTAAAGCAGCACCGGAAAAAGTTGCGCCGGTATTCATAGTAAGTTCGTAGCCATTCAAATGAAGGCAGGAAGGCCCTGAATAGGATGTTATGGAAGAAGGGTCAAAAACCAGTTGGCTTTGGATAGTTGTATTGGCATCAAGTATAACACCTCCATCGTTTGCGCAGATGAGATTGTAAAATTCAGGGCAATTGATATGCTGCACGGAAGTCCCCCATAGAAATACATTTGAATTATATGCATCAAGATGTGCAAGGTTGATATCTCCTTGTATGAAGATCCAATTACCATTGGTATACAAAGTACCGGTTCCTGTAAGGTTACGACTTATATACAAGTCATAGTCCATATATACGCCATCTGCATTATTTATTATTACATTTTTGGGAATGCCTACTGCAGTAATATTCTGGCTTCCGGATATTCCGTTAAAAGAGATAGTTGCATCTTCGAAATTGTACTGCATATTCGATGACATATTACCGCCTAAAAGGAGTGTGCCGGAACCCATATAAAGGATGCCATCATCATCGCTGTATATATTGCCCTTTATAGTCAAGTTGCTATTTCCTGATGCCAGAAGAGCAGGATGTCCAGCGCCCAACAGATTCAGGTTGTTCTCGATTGTAAGATCATTGCCGGTATCTATTTTGAGGATCACGTACTCTGACAGCGTTAAACTGGAAACATTTGCATTAATATCCATGTGGATAGTATCATCATATGTATATTCGATAATAACATTCCTGTTTGAGCCTGGTACGGAGTTAGAACTCCAGTTGGATGCGGTACTCCATTTGCCATCGCCGGAGCCATTGGTCCATGTTACCGGGGGAAGTGCGGATGCGCTAAACCCAAAACTAAGAATAGCCACAAGAGTAAATAGAATGGTTTTAAAGTGTTTGTCGAAAGTTTTCATACATTGAATTTTGTGTTTTAAGATTGTGTTTTTTATCAGGAACAAAATTGCAGGCATCTGCTACTGAAAAACTTGCAAAAAATCTAATTATCTTACAAACGGCATAAGAAGCACAGGGTTTCCCTTATCTATTAAAAGAATACTATCCTTATACGAAAGAAGGCCTTACAGATTTTTGATGTCCGTGAGGCCTTCTCCCTATGAAAGAAATGTTATTTTACTGTTTACAAAACACCTGTGTGCATACCTGGTTTGTGGAATATACTTTCAGTATATACATGCCGCTGCCAAGGGATTTGATGTCAATTGCCTTGTTAAATATTGCGTTCTCAGAGGAATAAACACATATTCCTTGCATATCAAAAATGCTGATCTTTTTATCCTCTTCATCATTTGCGAAAGAAATATTCAGTACATCATTCGCCGGATTTGGATATACTTTTATATTGTTGATTTGTTTTTCATTACTTACTCTCCTGATCTCGGAATATTCAAACTTTCCATTATAATCTACTTGTTTCAGCCTATAATAAGCAATACCTGCATTTTGAATGGATGCATCTGTGAAAGAATAGAATTGTTTTTCATTGGTAGTGCCATGACCAAGGATTTCACCAATAGTGTTCCATTTCTTGCTATCATCAAAACGTTGTATTTCGAAATGATCATTATTAATTTCAGAAGCGGTATTCCATTCCAGGATATTTTTTCCGTTATCAGGCCTTGCACTGAAGGAAAGCATTTCCACAGGAAGTGCACCATTGTGATTGCCAAATGAGAATGAGTTTGGGTCATTGGGATTTAGCGGCATTGAAGGAATTTCAACAGAGTAGCGGCCACCGCCCAGGTCATTAGCAGATAAACCAGAGTGCAATGATGTCCACATGCCAGATACAGGATCTGAATGCCTGATAAAAAGATCATAATTGCTCCTATCGAAACCTGAAAGCTCCAAATCGGAGGCTTTGTATTCTATTCTTGCATAATAATAAAATTCCAGCTGAGAGGATGTAACATCTAGAGTGGCATCCAGGGCGTCAGTGCTTACACTTTTAAATCCACCATCAGTTGCACCCTTATTCAGGGATACACTGTAAGTATGTATATCATCGCCATACATTGTAACCGGAGTGTACTGGGTTTCTGAAAAGCCCATAGGGAAAGTCTGTTCAGCAGCACCAAAATCCATGATCACATGTCCGGAATCGCATATTACATAGCCATCGGTTTCATTACCACCCAGGCTACCGGAAGTATTCATGGTCAGGTCATGTCCGTTCAGGTATATGCAGGATGGCCCTGAATATCCAAGATCGGCAGGCCCATAAGCCAATGCTCCATCAATACTTATGTCACCATCAAACACTGTACCTGAATCATTACAGGAAATAAGATTATAAAAGGACAAAGTACCTGACGAATTTCCAATATGCTGGGGTGTGGTGCCCAGAAGGAATACATCGGATGCGTTATCATAATCATATTCAGGAATAGTCATGTTGCCGGATAAATACAGCCAGTGTCCGCTACCATTCAACTTACCGGTACCGGTGATATTTCCATATACTCCGAGATCCCAGGTCATTGCTACTCCATCACTATTATTTATAATAAGATTTCGCATATCGTAGCTTCCCTGGATAGCCTGCCCACCGGAAGTACCATTAAATACTACTGTTGCGTTGGTAAAATCATACCATACATCAAAGGAATATGCACCGCTTGTAATAAACGTACCGGCATTCATGTATACCTCTGCATAGTTACTTGTAGTTACATCACCCGCTACAGATAAGGTGTCACCATTTGCAACTGTGACCGTAGGGGCGTCATTAAGTGCAAAATCATTTGCAATAGTAAGATTGCATCCTGAAAGCAATTCCAAAGTACTGCCTTCTACGGTAAGACTGTTTACAGAAGCTGAAACATCCACAGAAACGTAATTGCCGTTACCAATGATTACGTTCCTGTTTGAGCCGGGTACAGAATTGGAACTCCAGTTAGATGCGTTACTCCAGTAATTGTCCCCTCCATTTCCGGTCCACGTTACCGGTGGAAGTGCCCATGCGCTAAGTCCAAAGCTAAGAATAGCCGCAAAAGTAAATAGAATGGTTTTAAAGTGTTTGTAGAAAGTTTTCATCAAATTAAATTTTTGTTTATTTTCAGATTGTGTTATTAATCGAAGCAAAATTGCAGACATGAACTGCTGAAGAACTTGCAGAAAATCCAATTATCTTACAAATGCCGACAGAAGCAGTAGTTTTCCTTTTTTATTTCGATATTGTGGTAAATAAAATACCTCACAGGTTTTATAACCTGTGAGGCATTCCCTATGAAAACTGTACTTTTATTGTTTGCTGAATACCTGTGTGTTTACATCATCTGCAGAATATGCTTTCATCACATAAATTCCGGCTTTGAGCGATTTAATGTCTATTTGTTTTTGAAGAGATGCGTTTTCTGAACTGTAAACGCAAATTCCTTGCATATCAAAAATCCTGATTTTTTTATCTTCTCCGTCATTCGCGAAAGAAATATTCAACACATCTTTTGCAGGATTAGGATATAATTTTAAATCATTGTTTAATTTTTCACTGCTGATTCTCCTTATATCTGAAAATTCAAATTTACCATTGTAATCCACTTGTTTCAGGCGATAGTAAACTACGCCTGCATTTTGAATAGATGCATCTGTGAAGGAATAAAATTGTTTTTCATTTGTGGTTCCATGGCCTGCCATTTCTCCAATAGTGTTCCATTTCTTGCTATCATCAAAACGTTGTATTTCGAAGTGATCATTATTTATTTCCGATGCAGTATTCCATTCAAGGATATTTTTTCCGTTTTCTGCATAAGCATTGAAAGATATTAATTCTACCGGAAGAGCAGTGTTTTTATCGGCTATGGAAAAATAAGTGGTAGTCGTTAATGTCGTAGAGCTTGTTTGGGCTGTATATGGATCAGATCCCGACGCCGATGAAAGGGAGCCAAGCTGACTCCAGGCAGAGTCTAAGGTCTCATTGTGTTTATAGTAGACGTACATATTTGCTCTATCGAAGGAGGGAAGTTCCAGTTGGGTAGCTTTCCATTGCATTGTTGCAGAAAATCCTGTCATATTGCCGCCAGTCGGAATAATCATCCATGTGGCATTTACTGCATGAGTAGTAGCCACTTCCATAGTCTGCTTATTAACAGCGTTTGTAACATTGGCAATAAACTGTAAAGATGCATCAGCATATACTGTAATTGGTGCATATTTTTCTGAGGTTGGCCCAAAGGGAATGGTGAATCCCGTTGGTGCCGAATATGCTTTCACTGTACCAGTGGTACCATTCATTACTATGAATCCGTTTGCTTCGCTTGCTCCCACAATTGTTGCAGATGATCCAATGCTTACAAATTTATTTCCCGCGTACAAATAAGAAGGATTGGAATAAGCTCCGGGTCCTCCTGACGGATCGAATGTAAGCTGGTTGCTAATGGTTGTATTTCCTGCTAATGTAGTCCCTGCGTTATTATCATTTTTCAGGTTATAAAATGTATACCCATTAATAGTTTGCAAGGAACTTCCTGCAAGTATAAAGGTAGACGTCCCTGTAATGAGAGAGGAAACGCTCATGTTTCCTGAAAGGGTAACTGTATTAGTACCCGGTTTGAGCTTTCCACTTCCTGTTAAATTGCCCGTAACGGTAATATTATTTTGCAGGGTAAGCCCACCTGCACTGGCATTATCTATTTGAAGATTATAATAATTTGTCAGGTAAATCCCGCTTTGTGTGCTTGTGCCGGCAAAAATGATTTTTGATGTACCGGGGTTAACTGTGATTGTATTGGCAACTGTAGTCTTAAAGGTAAGGTTTCCGCTTCCTGCATTGATAGTGCCGTTTCCTCCAACGCTGGAATTGCAGACAACGTTGCCTGAATTAATATTGATTGCAGAAGCCACGGAACTTGCCGTATTTAATGTAATCGCACTTGATAAAGTAAGTGTTTTCCCTGTATTGATTGATAAGATTGCATTTCCTGACATTGTTAATGAGGAAATAGTGATACTTGTGTCAAGATAGATGGTGGCACCACCCATGTCTGGGATGGTAATGCCCCCTGATACCGGAACTATGCCTGTACTCCAATTGGCAGCGGTACACCATTTATTATCCCCTGAAGTATTGTTCCAGGTCGCAATGGGGGTTGCAAATGCTTTATATGTATTTAATAGTAATAGAAAGGCAAAAAGGAATACGACTTTTTGATTGTAGAATTTTTTCATAAATTGTTTTTAAAGTCAACTGCCTGATTTTTAAGAAATCAAACGAGGCAAAGATGCTAGCATGGGCATGCGGATATTCATGCAACCTTTACGGAAATCTTACAAAAAAAGTGTAAGGAATTATGGAATTGGATCAAATGACAAAAGCTTTTCAGCTTCAATGACGGAATGGATTTTTGCCTTTTACTTCATACCAGTATCTGCTTTCTTTTCCATGTACATATTCCAGTAACCTGGGACGGATATTGAATATTTTGCTCACATAGAAATAATGGTCTATGTAAATAGCGTTGTCAGAATTTTCCTTTGTTGAAAAAGTAAGGAAGCTACGTATGAAAACAGGCGTTGAATTCACATTGAAAGTAACTACTCCCATAGTGCTTCTATCTGGCAATAGTGTATCCCTGAAAGCATAATTTCCTTTTCTGTTATAAGGTTTTAAACTGAAGGTGGTGGAAAAGTAAGAGGCATGCGGCGGAATGAAATTTTTGCCGGTGTGTGAAGTTTCGTCAGAGGAATATTCAGTCCCTACCTCATTTACATAAAACAAACTTTTCTTCAGGTCAAGATACAGGGGTATATTCAATTTATTAGTGAAGGAGAAGCTGAATATCCCATCCTGTCCCCAGAAGGAATACTTGATGGCGAAAGTATCATTTTCCTGGGTAAATGTTTCACTGCTGAGATTGCTGGAAGCGCTTGTAAACTCAACGACCCTATAATGCTTGCAGGAGGGAAACAGGGAAACCAATAAAAGGGTAAAAAATAAATTCTTAAGTGTTTTCATGTTTGAAGACGCAAAGATAAAAATTAATTCTTCAATGTATCAATTGGAGTTCTTCCCTGATGTTGTTTTTATAGTAGAAGTAAGAAAAGATGAAGAATAATGAACCAAAGAACAAGAATAAAATTTGTTCTCCGGCATTTTGGTCTTTTCCAATTGCCCTGTAAAAATTATTGTGGTCCAGGAATGATTTTATCACAGCAACAAGATATACGATCATTACCAATAGATAAAGTATGAAAACAATTACTGTCAAGGATTCCGAATAGTGCGAAATTACCAGGGTTGTTATTTTAAGAGTAACAAATAATAAATAGAGCATGACCGTCCAGCGGGCACTTTTGAGAAATGTTTTCCCGAGGTCCCTGGCGATCTCGTATTTCTGGCTTTGGGAATTCCCTGCCAAGACGAGATCCTCCTCATTAATTCCCCGTGACCTTAAAATATCCAGCGCGGCATTTTTAAGGGTATCATCATAGCCGTATTGTTTGTAATTATTCACTACATCCATAAGCTTGAAATTATCCAGCTTTTCAAGAATCGCAACTTTATTCTCCATGGTTGTTTCAGGACTTGAATATCAAATGAGGTATCCTGCCTTTTCTTTCGGCTGCAATTTAACAAAATATCAATAATGAGTATCTTTTTCAGCCTAAAGGTTTTCCGGGCCTGGTTTCGGAAGTTGAATCATCTTTCTTTTTTTAAGTTGGGAAGTACCGGCAGATGATGCCTTTTAAGTGCTTGTATTACAGTATTATGATTCAAGAATTAAATTCTGAATCCCTAAAAATCACTTAATATTAAATATGAATTACCTTTGCGGGTAACTTTAAACGCTCAACAAACGTAAAAGCCTAAGAAGTAAAACATTCAAACCAAGATGAAAAGATTAAAACAGACGTGCGCTTTATTCATTATGGGCGCGTTATTGCAGGCATATCCTGCCAAATCCCAGACTATGAAAACAGATAACTTTCCTTCGAATTTCTTCATGACAAAATTGCCAAACGGGCTTGAAGTTCTTACTATCGAGGATCACAGTGTACCTCTGGCAACCGTGGAAATAGCGGTTAAGAACGGCGCTTTTGTCCAGACGCCGGACCTCGAAGGGCTTGCTCACCTGTATGAACACATGTTTTTCAAGGCGAATAAGGATTATCCTTCACAGGAGGCATTCCTGGACAGGATCAATGAACTGGGTATCGTTTTTAACGGCACCACTTCCAATGAGCGTGTGAATTATTTCGTGACACTGAATAAAACAAAGCTGGAAGATGGAATGAAATTTATCAATTCCGCCATGCGTTACCCAAAATTTCTTCCAGAGGAAATGAAGAAAGAAAATGTGGTAGTGGCAGGGGAGTTCCAGCGTGATGAATCCAATCCGGTATTCTACCTGATCCAGGATATGGATAAGCGTCTTTGGGGAGATCTTTTCCCACGTAAGAACTCCATTGGAAGGTATGAGGTCATTCTTAGCGCTACCCCGGAGATCATGCAGGGCATCAAGGATAGATACTACTATCCGAATAATTCCATCCTTGTAATCGCCGGTGATGTAAACCATGAGGAGGTGCAGGCCCTTGCTACAAAGATCTATGGGGACTGGCAGGCCTCCAAGTTCAATATCTGGGAAAAATATCCGATCCCTGAATTCAAACCCCTGGCCAAAAATATAAACTTCGTAACCCAGTCAGAAAATGCACAAGTGCCAATATATATGATGGGTTACCACGGCCCTGATACTAGGAATGATATTCCTGCTACCTATGCGGCGGATGTATTTACGTACATACTTTCCCAGAAGAACAGCAAATTCCAAAAGGCGATGGTGGAAACAGGACTTTGCTACCAGGTTCAGGCAAGTTACCAGACTGAAAAATATGTAGGCCCTGTCAATGTTATCATGGTCCCGGTTGCTGAAAAAACAAAGGAAGCCATTGATGCATTGAATAATGAGATGGCAAAATGGGATGATCCAAGTTATTTCACGGATGAACAATTGCAAACGGCAAAGGATATGATCGAGGTATCCGATAATTACAGCAAGGAAAAGACTTCTGAATTTGTTCACTTGGTAAGCTACTGGTGGGCTTCCGCAAGTATCAATTATTTTAATGATTATATAAGTAATGTGAGGAAAGTGAATCGTGCCGACATTGTGAATTTTATCCATAAATATATCAAGGATAAACCACATGTTTCCGGCATACTGGTTTCCTCCTCCTTGAGGCAGAAAATAGGATTGGATTCATATTTTAAAGCGAGTGAATAAAGCAATCAGTTTATAATCATAATTACTAATAAAATAATGAAAAAGTTATATATATCTATCAGCGTATTGGTGATGTGCGGCACAATGGCTGTACATGCCCAGGGGAAAAAAACTGCAACAAGGCAGGCTCCCGCAAAACAGGCCACAGAGTCAAAACCAATATCCAAACCAAACACTAACATGACAAATAATCCGGCATCCAGTACAGGAGTTCAATACGAAGTGATCAATGGTATTCGTGTGCTGCTAAAACCTTCCACGAACAATGTAGTGAGCGGGATATTATTTATTACCGGTGGCGTAAAAAATTATGACCTGGCCCAGCAAGGCATAGAGAATCTTGCCCTGATGGTAGCAGCCGATGGCGGTACTAAAAACTATCCGAAGGATAAATGGCATGATATGATGGAGCAAAAAGGGATTGCCATTGATGCAAATTCCACCTACGATTATAGCACCATTGAGGTACGTACCATTGATAAAAACTGGAATACTGCTTTCAATATGATGGCGGATCTTGTTACGCATCCATTATGGGATACTAAAAGCTTTGAACAGCTTAAGGGCTCCACTGTAGCAGGCCTGATGCAGCAGGAGAGTGATCCGGACAGTAAATTGCATAATATGAGTATCACCAATACGTTCAAGGGCACTCCTTACGAATCGGATCCTGAAGGCAGTCCTGAGGCGGTAAATGCAATGACCCTGGATATGCTGAAACAACATTATACCAAGGTTATGTGCAGGAAGAAAATGGTGTTGGTAGTGGTTGGCAAGGTGAGCATGAATGATCTTCGTAAGCAAGTAACTGCAGCGTTTGCATCCCTGCCGGAAGGAATTTCTGATCCATTCATGTCTAATCCTCCCAGGATATCCGCTCCGAATGTAACCATAGAAGAACGTGAGATAGCTACCAACTATATACAGGGTATATTTTCAGCGCCTGCCACCGGAACCAGGGAAGCCATTGCCATGCGTGTGGGGGCTTCTATTCTTTCTGAAAGATTATTCATAGAGATCCGTACCAAGCGCAATCTTTCCTATGCTCCAAGTGCTTCCGTCGCGGGTTTATTCAATCCTTATGGCAGCGTATATGTTTCCACCACCAGCCCTAATGAAGCGGTACAGGTGATGATGGATGAGATCCGCAAGATAAAGAAGGAAGGATTTACAGAAAAAGAACTCCGGGATAAAAAAGAAGGCTTCCTCACCGGATTTTATATGGGGCAGGAAACCAATTCAGCGCAGGCGCTAACCTATGGCATCTCCGAATTACGTGGCAACTGGAAGAAAGCAGAAACCTTCAAGGATGAAGTCTACAGCCTGACTACACAGGAGCTAACTGACGCCTTCCGTAAATATGCCAGCACTATCAGTTGGTATTACCTCGGTGATAAGGATAAAGTGGACGAGAAGATATTCAAGGCTAACTTGAACTAATGTGCTGATGTGCAAATGAAATAAGAAAGCCCTGTTCGAAAGAACGGGGCTTTTTATATGGTAGAGAGGCGATAAATTGCGTCTCCGGGAGATATATCTTCATTGGTCCGTACCCGTTTATTTTAATTCATAACTCAAAATTCAACATTCAAAATTATCCCGCTCCGCGGATATCACATTCCTGTAAAAGCCTTTTCCTCTCCATTCGCCCAGGATTCAAACTGTGCCTTCAATTCAGGTACCTTGGATAGAGTGGTTTTCCCTGCTATGAGGAGTTTCAGTTGCTTGCGCAGTAGGGCGTAGTCATACAATATCTTTTCTTCTTCACTGAGGGGTTCTATATGTGGCACGGGAATGGGTTTGCCTTCCGGATTCAGGGCAACAAATGTGTAGAATGCCTCATTGCTTTTTACTTTGTTATCGGTCTTGATGTCCTGCGCCCATACTTCTATATGCACTTCCATGGAGGTGTTGAAGGAGCGTACGCACTTTGCCTGTATCGTTACCACATCTCCCAGGCGAATGGGATGATTAAAGGACACCTTATCCACCGCTGCGGTGACGCAGGTGGCCTTGGAAAGCTTCCCTGCTGACATGGCAGCGGCAATATCCATCCAGTGCAGGAGGCGGCCTCCCATGAGGTTATTCAGGGTGTTGGTATCATTGGGAAGCACAAGCTCATTCATGATTACCAGGGAATCCATCGGACGTTTTATTTGCATAGCGAGTTTCTTTAGTCCGCCGTGGCGGAACGGATTTGGAATTACGAAATTACGAATTATTATTATAGGGACAGGAGACAAGGGACGAGGGGCAAAAAAAATGCAGGTTGTAAGGTTGAAAAGTGGTAAAGTTGGAAGGTTTTGATGCTCGCTCTATTCTTTAGCGTAGCGTAGGCCTGGACAGGAATGATGTCAGGAAGCTGTTTGGATATTTAGCCCGGTTTTTGCTATATTTGAAGAAATGATCAAGCTTTGAGATATTTACTTTTTATATTCATGTTAGCGACATGGCCATGCCATGCCCAGGAACAACTTGCGGGGGTACCAAGGGAATTGATGGATTTTTGCAGGGCGGAGGTATTGAAAGATCCAGCGCCCTGTTTTGAATACAATGGAAATGAAAATAAACCTTCGGGACAATTAAGTGGCTTTAATTCTTTAAAGAATAAATACCCAGATACTGTTTTTTATGCCCTTACGTATCACAAATCTCCAATGATAAGGGCCAAGGCATTTGAATTGCTCCTGGATAAGAATCCTGAATTATATTTCAGGGCAATGAAGAGTCATATTAACGATAGGGTGGAAATATGCACTTTGAATGGTGGTAGTAGAAAGTTGGAACCTTTTGCAGACGCAATATATTTCTCTTTAAGAAAATATCTGGAGGCAAAAAAAATTATTCTAAGTAATGAAGAAGCAGAATTATTAAGGGCGTTTGATAGTAAAAGCAAAAAACGTCCGGGGCGATAATTTTCAAGAGTAAGGAAAGCCAATAGCTTTTTCAAATCCGCAATCGAATTTTCAATGATTAAATCTTAAATGACTCAATCACTAAATTCTATTCCCTCTCGCTCTCAAAAGATGATCTGCTATGGTTAGTGCAGCCATGGCTTCCACTATGGGAACAGCACGTGGAACTACGCAGGGGTCGTGACGGCCTTTTGCGGAAAGTTCTACTTCTTCTCCTGAAGTATTTACTGTGTTTTGCGATTTTGCTATGGTGGCAACAGGCTTGAAAGCAACACGGAAAAAAATATCTTCTCCATTGGAAATACCGCCTTGTATACCACCTGAATTATTAGTGCTTGTATGAATGGAGTTTCCTTCTTTTATGAAGGCATCATTATGCTCTGATCCATGCATGGCGCTTCCCTCAAAACCTGAACCTATTTCAAAACCTTTCACGGCATTGATGCTTAGCATTGCCTTGCCAAGATCGGCGTGTAGTTTATCGAATACAGGTTCTCCCAATCCGGCAGGACAGTTTTTAATCATACAGGAGATAACGCCACCGAGGCTATCACCGGATGCTTTCGCTTCTTCAATAGCGCGTTCCATTAAAGCGGAGGATGCAGGATCAGGATTACGAATGATAGAAGATTCTGTTATGGATAAATCCAGTTTGGAATAGGGTAGTGGATTCTGAATTTGTCCTACGGCACTTACATACGCATTAATTTGAATATTGTAGTGTGCCAGCAATAATTTCGCAATAGCCCCTGCTGCTACTCGTGCTGCTGTTTCACGTGCAGAGGAACGTCCGCCCCCACGGTAATCACGTATGCCGAACTTCTG
>JADMIO011538814.1_pt1 | contig 39049 bp, 26 predicted proteins | sample 8958161 | NCBI WGS metagenome assembly JADMIO01 (sample SAMN16585339, study PRJNA669376) | soil metagenome | isolation source: Crop rotation soil | place: USA: Cullars Rotation, Alabama | collected 2011 | reverse complement strand
TACACAATTTTTTCCCGCCGTTTCAATTTTAAAATGTTCGAGCATCAGAATAATTCCGTACGGAGTTGCAGGAATGTAACATGGAAGATTCTGCATCATCCTCCCCGAGTTTACGGGATGAAATCCATCGACATCTTTTGCTGGATCAATCGTCTCGGTAACTTTCTGAACGTTGATATGAGGAGGCAATGGCAATTGAACAATGAGTCCATCGATCGATTCATCGTTATTTATTTCATCGATCTTATCTAGCAATTCGACTTCGCTCACCGATTCAGGAAATCGTACCAATGATGAAACAAAACCCGTCTCGTTGCAATTCTTAACCTTGCTTGCAACATACGTTTCCGATGCACCGTTATTCCCGACGAGAATTGCACATAAATGCGGTGCACGAAATCCTTCGCCCTTCATGATCTCAACCTCAGCCGCAAGCTTCAGCTTGATCTCCGCACTTGCTATTTTTCCGTCGAGTAAATTCATGTGTAAAAATTTGAGTTTGTGAAAGGGGAATTACCAGTCTGAGTGTGAGTGTGAGTGTGAGTGTGAGTGTGAGTAAGAGTGTGCTACCGTGCTACCGTCCTACCGTGCTACCGTCCCACCGTCATCGTCTCATCCCCGGCATAGTCCTCATCATCTTCGCTGCCTGGTCTTTATTCGAGAATATTTTCATCATCTTTCTCATCTCGTCGAATTGCTTGATGAGTTTATTCACTTCCTGGATGTTTGTCCCGCTTCCTTTTGCAATTCGCTGACGACGGCTTCCGTTCAGTATTGCCGGATTAACCCGTTCTTCCTGGGTCATCGATTGAATGATTGCTTCGATGTGCTTGAATGAATCGTTGCTGATATCGATATCCTTTATTGCTTTTCCCGCACCGGGTATCATCCCAAGCAGGTCATTCATATTTCCCATCTTCTTGATCTGCTGAATCTGCTTCAGGAAATCATCGAAGCCAAACTGATTTTTCGCAATCTTCTTCTGCAACTTTGCGGCTTCAGCTGAGTCGAATTGTTCCTGCGCTTTTTCAACGAGTGAAACGATGTCGCCCATTCCGAGAATCCTGTCGGCCATCCTTTCCGGATAAAAAATATCCAGTGCATCCATCTTTTCGCCTGTACCGACAAACTTTATCGGCTTGTTTACAACTGAGCGGATCGAAAGTGCAGCACCGCCACGGGTATCACCATCGAGCTTCGTCAATACAACGCCATCGAAGTTGAGACGGTCGTTGAAAGCTTTTGCCGTATTCACTGCATCCTGTCCGGTCATCGAATCGACGACGAATAATATCTCGTGCGGATTGATAGCATTTTTGATCGCTTCGATCTCATTCATCATCTCGTCGTCAATCGCAAGTCGTCCGGCCGTATCGATAATTACAAGGTTGCAGTTATTTTCTTTTGCGTATGCGATACCATTCTTCGCGATCTGCACCGGGTTTTTATTTTCCGGCTCACTGTAAACGGGAATGTTTATCTGTTCACCTAATACTTTTAACTGGTCGATCGCTGCCGGACGATAAACGTCGCAGGCAACAAGCAATGGCAGCTTTTGTTTTTTAGAACGTAGAAAATTTGCAAGCTTACCGGAAAGAGTTGTCTTACCGGAACCCTGTAAACCTGACATCAATATAATCGCTGGATTTGCGCTGATGTTCACATCGACCTTCTCACCTCCCATCAGCATGGCAAGCTCGTCGTGAGCGATCTTGATCATGAGCTGACTCGGTGAAACGGAAGTAAGCACATTTTGTCCGAATGCTTTTTCCTTTACGACATCGGTAAACTGTTTTGCTACTTTGAAATTGACATCGGCATCGATCAGCGCTTTGCGTACTTCTTTCAGTGTTTCCGCAACATTGATTTCTGTGATCTTTCCCTCACCCTTTAAAACCTTGAAAGCCCTGTCGAGCTTATCACTTAAACTATCGAACATAAATTTTGGTTTGCTGCAAATCTAGCAAAAAAGGGCATATTTAAATAGGTTTTTATAACAATCTGCTATTGATTTCCGATTCAAAAAAGCATTCAAATTTTTTTCACTGTTTCATAAATTTAGCACTTTGGTGTCCACAATCTGTAAGTATTTTCAGAAAATAAAGTCCATTGTTAAGAGAAGATACATCAATTTGACGACACTCAGTATATTTATTCAATTCTTTTCCAGAAACATCAACTAATTTTATTTCCTTAATATTTTTGGAAGAGTTTATATTCAAATATTTTTTAGCCGGGTTTGGACAAATTGTAATTTCAGAATTGTCAAACACTTCATGAATCCCGGTCGATAAATTATACTTTGCGATATTCATCATCGTATCTCCGTTAATTGTATAAAACCCTCCGGCAACATATAATTCATCATTGTGAAAAGTTAAGTCTAAAACTCCATTGTCTATAATACTCGGACAAAGGCAACTCCAGTTTGTACCATCCCATTTGGCAAGACAATCTGCATGAATATTACCTGCTGTTGAAAATAATCCGCCAACATACAATTCGTCTTTGTATACTTTCATCGTATATACAACTCCATCCAATCCCCCACCTACCTCTTTAAATTGAGTTCCATCGTATCGCATTATAAAATTTCCGGGATCTCCAGAAGCTTTTTTAAACCAACCGCCTATATATAATTCATTTTTATAAACAGCCATTGAATTTACACTAGTTCCTCCAAAAGATAAATTTAAGCCATTAACAGCGCGAAACGCATTTCCATCCCACATTTCAAGATCATTTATCTGAGTGATAGTATCGAAAAAATTACCACCTACATACATATTTCCCTGATAGAATTCAATTGCATCAACTGCAAAACCTCCACCAGTACTAGGTAAATTAAACCCAGTAAAGTAAGTGCCATCAAACTTTGCAACCATATTAGTATTTATACCTACGACACTTGTAAATGAACCACCAAAATATAAATCGCTATTAAATTGTTTAAAAGTGCGAATTGCTCCATTTATATTTCCTAAAGAAGTATCCCAAGCTGAGCCATTCCACCGAGCAAGCCAATTATCATAATCCGGCGGATGATAATAAAATACCGACGATACATAAAACAAACCCTGATATTTGGTTAATGCATAAACTGGTGCTCCATACAAAAAATGACTATTCAATGAATCCCAAGTGAGGCCATTCCATTTTGCAATTCCATTGACAAAAATATTATCTGCAAATGTGAAATTTCCACCAACAAATAAATTATTACTCAGTGAGTCAAAATATAATACTCTGGCATCATCACTCAAGCCGGTATTCAAATTTTCCCATTGCGAAAAAACGAACAGGTTAGGATAAAAAATTAATAAAATTAATATTCTGAAAGTCATTGTTTAATTTTGCTTGATTATTTTTGCAGATGCTATATTATCGTCCATATATAATCTAATAAAATAATTTCCATTTGGTATGCCCGACAGGAAATTTAATCGCCTAGAAGAATTACTGCTGTAAATTTTATTACTTTTATTTTAGTTGTTCGCTTTTAAGAAATCAGGTACATATTGTCAAGATGCACTTGATCGGATGGATACGATGTTATAAAAGTTATATAGGCATTCATCTATCACTACGACTATTGGTTATCCGTCAAATTTCATTCATAAAGATGCGGACGAGGCATTAATATCTGTATTGAGTTATTAAAAGATATTCCGTATGACAGCAGTGTGTCCCTTCAGTTATTTCATTAATTCAATACTCAATTAGTCTAACTGCTTTACAAATTTTCTTATCATTTTGCTACCGCCTATATCTAATACAAGAAAATAAAGCCCCTCTTTCAAAAAGGAAATATCGATATCCAACCTTTTATCAATTGTTGAAGTTCGATAGATTTCCTCACCGAAAATATTTTTTATAAAATATTCTTTGATACGAGAATTGTCAATTTGCAAATGGATTATATGGTTTGTTGGATTTGGAAATAAATTAACTTGTAAATTATTTTCAACGTTATTAATACCAAGCGGCCCATCAAATTTTGCAATATTATTTACAGTATCACCATCGATAGTCCAAAAATAACCTCCAACATAAAGTTCGTCATTCCAAAATTGAATATCCTCGATTATTCCCGGATCGAATACGGAAGTTGAAACTTGTTTCCATTGATTTCCATCCCACTTAGCCATGCCTCCCGTATGAACTCCACCCGCAATTGTAAATGTTCCACCGATGTATAATTCGTCTTTATATACATTCAAGCAATAGACTTCTCCGTTAGTGCCTCCACCCAGATCATGCCACTGACTGCCATCCCATTTCATGATATTATTACCTGCATTCCCATCAGATGTCGTAAACAGCCCTCCAACAATTAAATCACCTCTATAAATTTGAAGTGCGTAAATGCCACTCAATCCACCGAGAAGGCCACCCCCGAGTGGCGACCATGTTGCAGAACTACTATCATAGAATGCGATATCAATATTCTGTCCCGTTGAATCAAAGAAATTACCACCAATAATAAATCCATTATTATATAATTCAAAATCATCTACTTCATTCCAAAACGGAACATTTAAACAATTCCAAGTAGCCCCATTCCAAGTAGCTATCATGGTGCATAAGTTCCCATCAACTGCACTAAATCGACCGCTTACCCATAGCTCATTATTAATTGCTTTTAGCTGAAATATTATTCCATTAGTACCATAACCTAAAGAATCCCATGACACACCATCGAAAACACCACCAAACAAATCTGGACGTCCGGTAAAGTATCGGCCATCAGCATAAATTTTATTTTGGTATTTCGTGATACCCATTATAGTAATATCATGTCGACTGCCGCCAGCCATAGAATTCCAATACGATCCATCCCACATCGCTATGCATCTAGTATGCACAGAATCGGCAAAATTAAATTGCCCACCGGCATATAGTTTACCAGCTACACTATCAATATAAATTGTAACTACGGTCTGATTAGTTCCATGACCGAGCGCATGCCAATTTGAAGCATAGGCCGGAAAAAGAAATTCCAGCAAAAAACAAACAACAAAGAAATTTTTCATTCCTTGATTATACGTGCCAATAAACTTTCCTTTTCGGATACCAGCCTAATAAAATAAGCTCCCGGAGCATGTCTACTCATATCAAATATAAACTTTCCATCTCGAGTTGCAGGAAGATTGCCCGATTGTACGATCTGTCCCAGTATATCCACTATTGAATATACAAACTTTTTATCAATGATATCTTTTGAATACAGAATCATTCGATTTGTGCATGGATTAGGATATAGCATTAGATTTTCAGTAACGTTTTTCTCTTTGACTTCGATCAATGGCGAAACTTCAAAACGCGACAAATATCCGTCTCCATTTCCGCTATTCAGATTGTTGTTGTAGGCTCCTGTTTTAAAAACTATAGGATAATCTCCTAATGGGTCTGATGCGGTTGCTGAACTGTATGTTTGACCTACAGAAAATATATAATCTGAGGTTATATTTGAACCTTGTAATATATCCATTGCTAGATCGTCCAAATTACCGCCTACGAGTGTACTCCACGAAAGCTGATTTAAACTGTTAATAATAGTTATATATGAATCATAATATCCTCCCGTCGCAGACTGAAAATAAAATGTATGAGGATTATCACACAAAGGGAATTCTCCAAAAGGTGGAATTGCGCAAAAGACGGAAGTAGGAGTAAATATATAAGTCGTACCAGTAATATATAGGTTATGGTCATCATCGCAAGAAATCGCGTTAATCTGATCATCGTCATCTGCTCCTATAAAAGTAGCCCATTTCATATGGCGATTATTGAATCGAGCAACAAAACCATCAGCATAAGTATTAGTAATATCCCACCAGCATGCTTGTTGGAACTCGCCTGAACTAATAGTAGGAAATGGCATTAGAGTATCATCATACATTCTTGAAATAGCAAAATAAATTGTACTATCATATCCAGCTAAACAATGTGGCCCCATTTCGTCAATGCAACCAGCACAATCATCCCCAACTAGTTCAGTCCAAACTAATCCCATATTCGAATCAAACTCTCCAATAAAAGCTCTTTGTTGTAATGTTGAATAAGTATCGTGATCTCCTGCTAGTGAATTACAATCAGGAAATCCCCCTCCTACACTGGGTGGTGTATTACATGAACTAGCAGTATCATAATCCTTTGAACTGGTTGATCCAGCTACATATAAATGAAAATCCGAATTCTGATTTTGAACAACTTGTACATCGAATATTTCAGCATTATCTCCCCCAAAATAGCTACCCCAAACTGGAATGCCATTGGTATCTAATTCCAATATATATCCATTTGCGTTGTCATTTGTCCTGTTATTCTGCGATTGATTATAAGCGGTTCTATTGTAATATATAGGAAAGTTACTCGTTGATTTAGTTCCTCCAACCATAAATATCTTATCTTTTACCTTATCAACTGAAACCGCAACAATGTCTCCTTCTTCAAGTTCATTATTGGTTGCATTGTTTGTACCGCCGATATAGTTCGCCCATTTTATGTTTCCAGCCGTATCGAGCTTGATTATAAAATGATCGCCCCGACCATTTAATGAATCACCTTTAAAAGGTGAGGTAAGAGTTGAATTATTTACTGCAGTATCGGCTTGTATCAGATCGTTGTCGGTGGTATATCCAACGACATATACGTTGTTTTTTGAATCAACATCTAAATCCAAACCGAAAGTTCCTCCATAGTCTCCACCGTTTCTTCCTCCATATAAAGTTCCCCAATTTCGAGCACCATCAAAATTCGAGTTGAATACAAATGCATCATTTGTCAATCCTGTCGAACTTAAATTCGCAAAGCCTGGGGTAAGCGGAAATGTTACACTTCTTGTATAACCAGTCATTACAATATTCTCATTAAAATCTTTTTGAATGGCGGTTGAAATATCCGATCCTGTACTGCCAGTATAAGAACTATAATCCAAATTTCCGGGAGGTACCCATGCTGTAGTTACTGGATTACTGATCTCAATTACTAAAGCTTTGCTCGCATCATATGCTCCCCAACCATTAAAATTTGCGTCTCCACTTTGAGGAATATTCCAGTTCAAGTGCCATGACAGCGGAATTCTATTATTGTTAGTGTCTAATTGATAAACTCGTGGTTTCGCAAAATAATAATCTCCCAATATTGTGTTTAAAAGAAGTTCCCAATTACTTGATACAGTTAAATTATACTGACCCTCAAAATGAAATCCCGCTTCTGTGATATCTCCAACTGCATTTGGGTTACGAATTAAAAAAAGCTTTAAACCGAATTCACTACTTGAAAATAAAATATCAATATCCGGCCAAACATCAGTAAATAATACACCCTCGTTCCCATAGACTTTTCTAATTCCCAAAGGACATTGAGGTAAAAAATAATTTAAATATCCAGCGTCTTGTCTTTCATTGATGGGATATGCTTCTGTCGGATTTGAGCTATTCAAAAATGAAACATCAACCCTTTGCAAACTGTCACTTGTTGATGTGTCCTTATCAATATGGCTCCAAACCATATTTAAGCTTCCGTACCCAAAATATAATTGAGGTTTGTGTTCTACTGTATAATAATGTACACTGTCTGTAATTAGACTATCATTCGCATCTATTAGTTGGCCTTCGTTTGGATAAAATAAAATTGCCATAGAAGGTGAATCTACAGCGGGAGGCTCGGTAAAATATTCTGTTCTGTATTTTATTGTTACGGTTTGGTAAACATCACACACCCAAACCTGACCGGACACATAAATATTTCCAAAAGTATCCGCTGAAATATTCGTCGCATTATCATCACCATGTCCAGGGCCATCAAAATAATCACGCCAGAGTTCGTTACCTTCCGGATCGAAAGCAACTGTTAGAAAATCATAGTTGCTTCCATTATGAGCCTGCCCGGTGATTATTACATTTCCATATGAGTCGAAACACATTGCTCGTGCAGTGTCGTCACTATTACCAGAACCATCTACAGAGGCTTCCCAGTTCTTACTTCCATCTTTATCCAACTGAAATAATAAATAATCCTGATGATTACCATACGTAGTTCCGCATACATAAACTTTTTCATCATTATCTACAATCAAATCCATTCCTAAATCATCGCCGCCGCCTCCATTCGAATATTTATAATTCCAGATTAAATTCCCGTCTTTATTCAGCTTAACTGTTTCTATATCGAAGTCTGAGCCGTAATATGCTCCGCCGGTGATATACACATTGCTGCTATCGTCTACTTTTATAGCTTGCGCTCTGTCAAATCCCACGCTTGTACCACTTACCCTGCTGTCGTCAATGTAATCACCATTACCTGCATATTTTATCGTCTGGTAGTCCCAATCCGTAATCGAGTACTGACTTCCACCAGTAATTAATACACTGGTATCTTCATCACTCCATGCAATATCAAAAGGAATATCCATCAGGGAATTAAAATCGAAATCCTTCTGCCAGAGTATTGTACCCGCACTATTGTATTTAATCGTGTGATAGTCGAGCATTGTACCGAGGTTATTCGCAACTCCGGTAACAATTACTTCCGAATCATTTGGAGTAACAACGGCTGTTGCAACATCATAATTAGATGCAGTACCATTCCATGTTCGAGCCCACGACAACTGGCCATCAGGGGCAATTCTTAATAGAAACCAATCGAAATTGTTTGCAGCTGAAACATATGTTGCACCGGAAACATAAGTAAAACCATTGCCATCAACATAAATATCCGAAGCCTGGTCACGGCCATTTCCCGGGCCATTCCATTTCAAACTCCATTCAGGAGTTGTAACATTATATTTTGTAATATTTATATCTGCACCCGTGCTATCATCCAAAACAACCGCTGCCACATATGTATATGCTTCATGAGTAAAAGTCGGCGTCTTGAATGTCGAATCTGTTTCACCTGCATATGCAGCCCATTCGCGTAAGATAGCCATATGATCTGTTGATGCAATGATTTGTGATTGAATGACAGTTAAAAGTACAAGAGAATAAAATATTTTTTTCATGGGATGTGGTTTTAGAAAAGTTTAATCACAGAAAAATAACAAATAAACTAACACAGGCAAATTTTACTTCACAAAATTCTTCCATTAACATTGGAACAACGAATAAATCAATTATCTTATCTAATTCCAGGCTTTAAATAAAAAATTATCCTGGTTAAAAAGAATACCCTATCCCCAAATTTAAAAAAGTATTATTTTTCTGATATGCCGGAGCCACCGGACTAGGATTAATAATTAAAGCCGGGTTCGGATCATCGGTTGATTTCAATCGCACATCAGCTTTTAATACAACATTTTTTATTGGCAGATAAGTTAATCCTGCAACGATGTGTTGCTGAACAAGCGTTCCATCTTCGATTCCGTTTGCAGGAACAGTAGAGTTTAAATCGAATTTTTCATAACGAACGAAGATGATCAGCTGCTTATTTTTTTTCATGCTATTCAACAGGTCATATCCTGCTTCTGCATAAGCACCATAAGCGCCTTCCGGTGTATTGCTTGCATAAGCTCGATTAATATCTGATGCATCAGGAATTGAAATCATCGATCCAAGCACTCTTAAGCTGAGACCCTTAATTGAGTACTGAACGCTTGCTTCAAAAACTGACACCGGTGTGCCGAACATTCCGCTTGTCAGTTTCAAACTATCTGCCTGACGCGGATTAAGACCTACACTTCCTCCGAAATAACCACTTACCTGTAATTTAAGATTTGATTTTTCAATCTGAAGCGCACCGGTAATCGCAAGATTATTTGCCGATGCGTTCTTTCCTTCGAACCTTCCTTCACGAATCAATGTTCCATGTTCAAATCCTCCTGAGTTTAATCCGTTCATGATGCCAATCGAATAATTCAGAGGAAATGCTTTCAGTGAGCCAAACAATCCAACGCCTAATTCACGCCATGTAGAAGGCAGAACAAATGTTTCAACCTGAGTTCTCTCGTTTCCATTGAAACTTGTGGGAAAATGATTTTCGTTTAGTATTCCAATACGCGGAAGAAATAATCCGCCCACGATATAATTGTATTTATTCAGATTAAACCTGACATAACATTGTTCGATAGAAATCTCGCCACCTTCTTCTTCTCCTTCAACTTTTGCATCTTCCAGTTCTACTTCACTCAGGAATGAAAATTTATCGCTGAATTTATGTCCGAAGAATAATACAAAGCGTTCGAAATTGATTGTTGATATTTTCTGATTGAAGTCCCTTTGATAAAAAGCATTCCCATATCCACCGATTGAAGTATTAGTGAGAAAATTGCCTGTGTCTTTCAGCATATTTTCTTCTGCATGTGAAACCTGCGCTGACAGACAATTACAGAGGCAAACAAAGAGTATCGTTATCGAAAATTTCATTTTTAAAATTTCGGCAAATATCAATAAATAGAATGCTGACTTCAAAATAAATTTTTCACTAAAATTCAACACATCAAAATTGTATAACTAACGTCATTTTGAATAAAACTGCCATCAGTTAAATTGAGTTCAATGCGTTTTATTCGTATTTTTGAAAAATATTACTCCCCTCAAAAACTGTAAAATGAGAATACTTTTACTTATAAGCGCATTCCTCACATCCACTCTACTATATTCGCAAGTCCATCTTCAGAAAAAATGGGATCATACATATGGTGGTTCAGCTGATGAAGATCTTACATGGATCATTCAAACCTCTGATAGCGGATTTGTTTTAGCAGGATTTACAAATTCTCCCATCAGTGGAGATGTATCGCAGTCACCTTATGGTGGATACGATTACTGGATCGTACGAGCTGATTCTTCAGGAAATAAATTATGGGAAAAAAGATTCGGCGGAAGTTCGGAAGATAAACTCACGAAAGTAATTCAGACCAGTGATGGCGGATTTCTACTCGGAGGAACTACAAACTCCGACAGCTCGGGACTCATTTCAACTCATTCAAAAGGTTCAACAGATTTTTGGATTGTGAAAACAGATAATATGGGAACACTCGTCTGGGAACGTCGCTATGGTGGTGCTAGCCAGGAACAGTTTGGTGATTTCGTTCAGACTCCTGATGGAGGGTATCTGATTGGTGGTTTATCCGGTTCAGATAGTACAGGAGATTTCATGCACTTCAATAAAGGTGGAGAAGATTACTGGGTCATCAAAACCAATGCAACCGGTGTAATCCAGTGGGAGAAAAATTTCGGAGGCAATTCACTCGATCAGCTTTTTTCTTTGAAGCAGACTTACGATGGTAATTTCATTCTTGCAGGAAGATCAGCATCCGATAGTTCTTCAGATGTCACTGAAGCTGCAAGAGGAGAGTATGACTATTGGATCATTAAGATAAGCGCATCAGGAAATAAAATCTGGGATAAAAGATATGGTGGCGATGAGCGGGAAAATTTATATCATATAGCTGAAACAAATAACAAAGGATTTATTCTCGGCGGATATACGCGGTCTGATCAGAGCGGTGACATAACAGAAACTACAAGGGACACCTCTACTTCTCTTACTACAAACCGCGGTGATGTATGGATTGTAAAAACTGATTCACTCGGACAAAAAACCTGGGATCATCGATTTGGTGGCAGCTGGGTCGAAGCTGCATTCGGAAGTGTTTTAGAAACTGCTGATTCAGGATTTCTTTTTGGATGCGCTTCTTACTCGAATCAGAGCGGCGACAAGAGTGAAAATAATTTCGGATACGAGCAATCGTGGATAGTGAAGATGGATTCGAACGGTGCCAAACAATGGGACAGAACAATTTTCGTCGATGGTGAAGATGAATTTGCATATCCTCTCGAATCATCTCCTGGATGTTATGTTGTTGCCAATTATTCAAGCGCAGATTCATCTGGATTCAAATCGGAAGATACTCGTGGCAATGCCGATTACTGGTTTATTAAATTCTGTGAGACAAATCAACCACAACTTCCTGATGCCAATTTCACAGTAAACACTTTTGCTCAATGCGAAGGCGCGTGCTTTGAATATATTAATCAGACTTATAACGGATCTACTTTTCATTGGTCATTTCCGGGTGGAGTCCCTTCAACGAGCGACCTGGCATTTCCTCCTCTTATTTGTTATCCGGATACCGGGCATTATGGTGCAACACTCATCGCTGTGAATGCCGACGGATCTGATACGATAACAATAAACCAGATCATCGAAGTTCGTCAGCCTCCTACATTTACAATAGTTCAACATGGCGATTCACTTTTCGGTCCGCAAGGTTATACTACTTATCGCTGGAAAATAAATGGAGTGCTTCAGCTAACCGATACATTGTATTACATCGTTGGAATGCAAAATGGAGATTATGTTTTAGAGATTACTGATTCGAACAGCTGTGTTGGTACTGATACATTGTTTTCGTTCAATGTTGCCATCAACGAATTTTATTCGAATGGCTCGACGATCATTGTTTATCCAAATCCTGCAAAAGATAAAATCAGGATCGACGGATTGGATGCAGCGGTTTCCGGATTGCTTTCAGTTTATGATCTGACAGGAAGAAAGGTGATCTCACAGAATATTAATTCAGCGCAGGTGGAAGTAGAAATTTCAGGGTTAGTACCAGGAATTTATCTGTTAGAGGCCATGAAAAACAATCATAAATATTTTGCCCGCTTCATAAAAAACTGAAGAATTAACAGTACTAAGTTGTCGTCGTTTGCACTACGTGTAAATCATTAAAAATTAGTGCATAAGACGCGATATTGACAGCCATTTCCTGATAAATCATTTCGATTCAAAAGGCATTTTTGTTAACTTTGCCTTAATGGCAATTTTGAATGTCTGAGCCATTGAATTTCATGAAAAACTTCCTGACTTATTTTCTATTTTTTACATCCAATGCTTTTGCTCAGACGTCAGTTCTGCTTAAAGATATTGATGCACACGGATCAGGAATCGATATTTACAACCCTCCCATTCTTGAATGCAATAACCTGGGTTTTTTCACTGCCGATAATGGTATGGATGGATTCGAATTATGGACGACAGATGGAACCACAGCAGGTACAAATCAATTGAAAGACATTTGGCCTGGTCCCAGTTCAAGCAATCCCAGGAATCTTATTGCAATGAATGGGAAAGTTTATTTCTCCGCATTCGATCCCGCGCATGGACAGGAACTTTGGGTGAGTGATGGAACATCAGCAGGAACTTTTATGGTGAAAGATATTTTTGCAGGAAGTCAGAATTCTGGTCCGGGTGATTTTATGGTGTTCAATAACAAATTATTTTTCGGAGCAACAGATGCTTTTAACGGCTATGAGTTGTGGACTTCCGATGGAACAACTGCAGGAACTTATCTTGTGAAAGACATTTATGCCGGTGGAGGATTTAGTTTTCCAACTCGCTTCACTGCCTACAACAACAAAGTTTATTTCTCCGCGACCGACAGCATCCATGGATTTGAAATGTGGGAGACGGATGGTACAGCTGCAAATACAAAATTGCTGAAGGATATAAATCCCGGCCCTGCTGATGGTTTTACAAGATCTCAGACAATTATTTACAATGGTAAAATGTATTTCGCAGGAAATAATGGGATCGATGGAGCAGAATTGTGGGAGACGAATGGAACGGATTCAGGTACGGTTATGCTGAAAGATATTTATGTTGGATCAGGTTCGAGCTCTCCTTCTTTCTATTCAATCTACAACGGAAAGATTTATTTTCCCGCAAGAGATAGTCAGCATGGTTATGAATTGTGGAGTACTGATGGCACGAATGCAAATACTGTAATGATTAAAGACATCAGGCCTGGTCCGGGAAACAGTTTTTCATCGAGCCTGATTCCTTATAACGGCTTTTTATTTTTTATGGGCAATGATGGCTCGCATGGATATGAAGTATGGAAGACGGATGGAACTGATACCGGCACTGAACTCGTCAATGATCTGATGCCGGGAGTTGGAAACAGCGATCCGATCAACTTCACTGTATTTGACAATAAACTTTATTTTGTTGCACAACAGAATTTCACCGATGGTTATCAGCTTTACCAGTATTATGATTCAGCTCATTCGATGACTGTGATCACTTCTGATAATACGATGCCGAATGCCTGTGCGGATAATGACCTTGATAGATTTTCTCCAATCAGTGTGTTGCTAAATAACCTTATCTACCCCGCTCAATACGATTCTGTCGGGTTTGAATTATATAAACTTCCTGCGATAACTTCTATTGATGAATTGGCAGATAAGAAAAATCGTTTCCATGTTTTTCCGAATCCGGTTACGGATGTCATTCATTTTCAGTTTGACGAAATGGTAAACCGGAATTCAACGATAATTATTTCTGATATGTTGGGTAAAGAATTAAAGTCAATTCCTCTCAGCGCCACAACAGATGTTTCATTTCTTCAAAGTGGAGTTTACTTAGTTGAATTGAGAGATGCAGAAAGAACAATAATTAAATTCATAAAGCAATAAATACATTCATCATGACTAATAAAATAATTTCAGTTTTATTTATTGCTTTGATTTTTTCAATAAGCTGTAAGAAAGATAAGCCTGATGATCCGCAGCCGGTCGATACGGTAACTGAGGCAGAAGTGCTCACAGATTTTGCAAATGTGCTTGCAATTCCAAATTATGCCGATCTGTTCGCAAAAGCAACAACGCTTAATACAGTATCGATTGCATTGAGTGCATCAATTACGGATCAACATCTGGCGGCAGCGCAGGATGCATGGAGAGCTGTGAGACAATCGTGGGAACAGGCGGAAGCTTTTCTTATCGGACCAGTATCTGATTTTGACTATGATCCGGCTACTGATAGCTGGCCTGTGAATACTGTTGAGCTTGATTCACTGCTTTCCAGTTCGAATCCGCTCGAGGTGGAGAATATAGATTCGCTTCAATTTACGCTGAAGGGATATCATCCAATCGAATACGTTTTGTTTGGAGTAGGCGGAACACGCACTGCTGCACAACTTACTGCAAGGGAATTAAAATATCTTACTTCATTAACTCAGAGTCTTGCAAATACACTGTCGGTTCTTGTTCTGAGCTGGGATATTAATCAGCCTGGAAATTTTACAATCGAATTATTCAACCCCGGAACTTCAAACTCGCGTTTTACAGGTAAGAGAGATGTATTTCTTGCTATTGTCGATGCCATGTCGCATATCTGTGAAGAAGTTGCAACGGGAAAGATGGAAGAACCTTTCGCAGCACAGGATTCGGAAATTGTAGAATCGCAATACGCGCATAATGCAACGATCGATTTCATGAACAACATCAAAGGAGTTCAGAATGTTTATATGTGCCGGTATACATCAACAGGAAGAAGCTTACACAACCTGGTATCTCAGAAAGATCTTTCACTCGATAATTCAATACAGACAAAAATTACTAATGCTTTGAATGCACTGGCTGTTATAAATCCGAATTACGGAGTTGCAATTTTCACTCAGCAAAACCAGATCTTGATTGCACAGAATGCAATAAATGACCTTTCGGCAACACTTGACCAGCTTAGCAATTTTGTGCAGATAAATATTACAGATTAGATCACATCACACTTCAGATAAATGAAAAAAATTATTTACGCTTCGTGTATACTTTCTACAATCCTGCTTTTTACACAATGCAGGAAGAATGAAGAATTTCCTGAGCAACAATACGACGAACGATTCAGCGGGGGATCACAAACTGCTTTCGATGCTACTACAGGTGCATTCGGACATGCATTTTCAAACCTGAATGAATATGACGAATATACTCATGGTCTGGGCGATAAAGCATTCGAGCAATCGTTTGTTACAGCTCCATCTTTGATTAACAACGGGCTCGGACCAGCATTCAATAATGTATCGTGCCGTTCATGCCATCACAATGACGGAATTGGAGTTCCAACTGCAGGTGATATTCAATCGGGATTACTGATGAGAGTTAGTTATGACAACGATGTAAATACCGGTCCCGTTGCAGTTCCAGGTTATGGAACTCAAATTCAGGATAAATCTATTTTCGGAAAACAAGCAGAGGCAAAAGTTAATATCAATTATACATATCAATCCTATTCTTTTCCTGATGGAGAACAATATGAATTGCGAACACCTGATTACACCCTCTCGAATTTATATCATCCGATTAGCGGTGGCTATATGTTATCTCCAAGACTTGCACCACCTGTATTCGGTTTAGGATTACTTGAAGCGATTCCGGAAGCTTCTATCGTTGCGAATGAAGATATCACAGATGCAAATGGTGATGGCATAAGCGGAAAAGCAAATTATGTGTGGGATCCATTCAATAAGAAAAGAATGCTCGGCCGATTCGGACTGAAAGCAAATACCGCAACAATTCTTACCCAGGTCGCAGCTGCTTATAACAATGACATTGGAATTACGAGTTCGGTTTTCCCGCTGGAGACTGTGTACGGACAAACCCAGATGGATGAATACGAAGACGATTACGAATTGCATGCAGATATTTTAAATGCTGCAAAGTTTTATGTGCAGACACTTCAGGTTCCTGCGCGCAGAAATGTAAAAGATCCTGTTGTTGTAAGAGGAAAAGAAATATTTATGCAGGGGAAATGCGGTGGTTGTCATGTGCAGACTTTCAATACAGGAGTGAATGTCGCATTCTCTCAATTGAGTAATCAGCGCATACAGCCCTTTTCAGATATGCTTGTACATGATATGGGAGAAGGTCTTGCCGATCACCGCCCTGATTTCAATGCTGATGGTAAAGAATGGAGAACGGCGCCGTTATGGGGAGTCGGACTTTTCGAGAAAATAAATTATCCGGCTTATTACTTACACGATGGAAGAGCGCGCACGCTGGTTGAGGCAATCATGTGGCATGGCGGAGAAGCAGAGCAGTCGAAGAATTTCGTGGGACAACTGTCGAAGGAAGATCGTACAGCATTGTTGAAGTTTCTGCAGTCACTTTAAATTTCAATCTTCAATCCGTCATAAGCACACCGGATATGTTCAGGTAATTCCGCATTTACTTCTTCGTGCCTGCCGAGTTGATGGCTGATATGTGTGAGATAAGCCTTAACGGGTTTCAGCTCGTTGATCAATTCGATGGCTTCATTCAGGTTGTAATGAGAAACGTGCTTTTCTTTTCTCAGGGCATTAAGCACAAGCACCTTTGAATTCCTGATAAGCTCTTTAGATTGATCTTCCATATAATTTGCATCGGTGATGTATGTGAAATCTCCTATTCGAAAGCCCAGAACAGGAAGATCAAGATGTTTAACCGGTATCGGAATAATGTGGAATCCGGCTACGTCGAATGGCTGAGAATCTATCGTATGTAAATTCAATCTTGGAATACCGGGATAGGTAATTCCGGAAAATGCGTAAAAAAATTCACGTCGCAAGGCAACCTGAACCTGCTCCGTGGAATAAACATCCATCGGTTTCTTATGAAGATAATTGAAAGCACGAACGTCGTCGAGGCCAGCGATGTGGTCTTTATGTTCATGAGTAAATACAACTCCGTCGAGAGAACCGATTTTTTCTCTCAGCATCTGCTGACGAAAATCGGGACCAGAATCGATAACGATACGTGAGGTATCTGTTTCGACCATAATTGAAGTACGCAGTCTCTTATCGTGTGGATTATCAGAGGTACAAACCCTGCAGGTGCAGCCTATCATCGGCACACCTTGTGAAGTTCCAGTACCTAAAAAAGTGAAGACCATGAAAGAAGATCATTTCAGATCAGCGTATTTATATCGGAATTTTTTACTTCAGTAAGAAATTTCTGGTGTTTTTCATCCAGGACAGACTCATCGATCGTAAGATGCTGAATTGCTTCAACCAAATATGCAACTTTTGCTTCAACCGGAGCGAATTTATTAAGCACGATTACATTGGATGATTCGATTAGGCAGCTACCTGATTTGAAGTTACCCTTCTCATTACGAACAGTATATCCTGCCGCGGCAATTAAATCCTCCAGTTTATCCAAAGAATGCTGGGTCAATTTGATCATATGCAAATATACTGGAATCGATTGAGCTTTGCAGCCTGCAATCATCAGAAAAAAAATAATTAATAAACATTTAAGATGTGAATATTGAAAATGAAAAACATATTGATGATTGATGGATTTTCGCATACGAAAATTAATTATTTCCTTTGCGGGATTTTAAAAATTGAAACCCTGGTGTTAGTTGCAGTTCCTAAAGAGACAAATGATTTTGAAAAGCGAGTAGCGCTAACTCCCGATGTTGTAAAGACGCTCATTAAATCAGGATTTGAAATTGTTGTTGAAAAGGATGCAGGTGTAAATTCTTATTTTGATGATAATTTATACAGAGAAGCCGGTGCGAGAATCGTTAGCGACAGGAATGAACTTTACAAAAGCGCTGATCTGATCTTAAAAATTAATGCGCCTTCAGCTGATGAAATCAGCAAGATGAAGAAGGGCGCAATTGTCATTTCTTTATTATATGCTGCAACGAATAAACCTATACTGGAAGTGGCGGCTCAGCAAGGCATTTCTATGTTTTCAATGGATGCGATTCCGCGTATCTCGAGAGCGCAGAAAATGGATGTGTTGAGTTCCCAAGCAAATCTTGCAGGATATAAAGCAGTATTGATTGGTGCGGCAGCACTTGGAAAAATATTTCCGTTATTGATGACAGCTGCGGGAACGATCAAGCCATCACGCGTTGTTATCATGGGTGCAGGTGTTGCAGGATTACAGGCAATTGCAACTGCAAAGCGGCTCGGAGCAATCGTTGAAGTTTCTGATATTCGTCCTGAGACAAAAGAACAGGTTGAATCGCTGGGTGGCAAATTCATAGAGCTTAAAGGCGATGATTCAATCAAAGTCGAAGGTGGTTATGTTAAAAATGTTTCGGAAGATTTTCTGAAGAAACAGCAGGAACTCATCTCAAAACATATTGCAGAAGCCGATCTCGTGATCACTACTGCACTGATCCCCGGAAAAAAAGCACCGACCCTTGTAACAGCAAACATGGTTAAGAACATGCGTGCCGGTTCTGTGATAGTCGATATGGCAGTATCACAGGGAGGGAATTGCGAACTGAGCGAGATGAATAAGACAGTAGTGAAGGAAGGAGTAACAATTATAGGAGAATCCAATCTGCCAAGCCTGCTTCCTCTCAATGCAAGCGAACTTTATGCAAAAAACATAAAAGAATTCTTACTCCACCTCGCAACGAAAGAGGGTTTCAAGTGGGAGCTTACAGAAGAAATCACCAAGGGATCGCTGATCGTTCATGATGGAAAAATTATGATCTCTTAAAAACTATTAATTCAATTATCAAAAGATAAAAAATGCAGAATGCAATAAGCTTCCTTGGAGAAAATATCGATAAGATCTACATCCTGATCCTCTCGATATTTGTAGGTGTTGAAGTGATTGGAAAAGTTCCTTCAGTATTACACACGCCGCTCATGTCGGGAGCAAATGCCATACATGGAGTTGTGATAGTTGGATCGATCATCGTAATGCTGAATACAGAGACTGATAATATACTTCACCTAAGCCTCGGATTCGTAGCTGTGATATTAGGAACGCTTAATGTTGTCGGTGGATTCGTTGTAACTGACAGGATGCTTGAGATGTTCAGTAAGAAACCGGGCAAGAAATGAATAGTTACATACTCAATATAATTTACCTGATTGCTTCTGTAACATTTGTTGTCGGACTGCAGATGTTGGGTGGTCCGCGTACGGCGCGAAGAGGAAATCTCATCGCCGCATTTGGAATGGCTCTGGCAGTTGTAGCAACGATGGTATTTCATGACGGTGAAGTTCCCCGGATCATCCACATTCTTATTCTTACAGCAATTGTAATTGGCAGCATCATCGGCTGGACAGCCGCAAAGCGTGTGAAGATGACATCAATGCCTGAGATGGTTTCTCTTTTTAATGGAATGGGCGGAGCATGTGCGGCATTGATTTCTTTACTCGAGTTTCATCATAATGTTGGTAATGGTTCACGGATAAGCATCATCATGGCGGGAATGATCATCGGAAGCGTTTCTTTTTCAGGAAGCATTGTAGCATTTTTAAAATTGAATGGCACGATGAGGAAGTCGATTCGTCTGCCGAATTATAACCTGCTTAACCTGGTATTGATGATCCTAACTGTGGCTGCCGCGGTTTATATTACAGCTTCGAGCACAGGTAACGGCGTTTTATTGTATTCTACTTTTGCACTTGCTCTCATTTATGGTATCTTCTTCGTTATGCCGATTGGTGGTGCCGATATGCCCGTTGTGATTTCACTCCTGAATTCATTTACAGGACTTGCAGCTGCATTCGGGGGATTTCTATACAACAACCAGGTAATGCTCACTGGTGGAATCCTGGTGGGCTCTGCCGGAACGATACTAACCCTTGCGATGTGTAAGGCGATGAATCGCCCGCTTTACAGTGTGATCTTTGGTGCATTCGGTGAAACAACAGCTGCAGGATCAACGAGTAATATTAAAGGGACCATCAAAGACATCTCAATCAGTGATGCAGCGGTACTTATGAACTATTCGAAGAAGGTGATCATCGTTCCAGGTTATGGACTTGCTGTTGCCCAGGCGCAGCACGTTATACACGAGCTGGAAAAAATTCTCGAAGAACGCGGTGTTGATGTAAAGTATGCAATTCATCCTGTTGCAGGAAGAATGCCCGGACATATGAACGTACTTCTTGCAGAGAGCAATGTTGATTACGGAAAACTTGCGGAGATGGAAGAAGTGAATCCTGAATTTTCGAATACAGATGTAGTCCTCGTTGTTGGTGCAAACGACGTTGTCAATCCTGCAGCGAAAACAGATCCCTCCTCTCCTATTTACGGAATGCCAATCCTCGATGTAGAAGATGCACATCACATCATTGTCAATAAGCGAAGCATGAATGCAGGCTATGCAGGAATAGAAAACGAATTATTTTATAATCCAAAAACCAGCATGTTGTTTGGCGATGCAAAGGATGCGTTAACGAAACTGGTAACTGAGATAAAAGCGCTGTAAGTAAATTAAGAATTAAAAATTAAGCGGAGACGGATAATTATCCGTCTCCGCGTTGAATACAGAAATAAAAAATAATATATGAACATTACATTCACAATGATAAAACCCGATGCAGTTGCAAACAATTACATCGGGCCGATCCTGGCAAAAATTAACGAAGGTGGATTTCGCATCAAAGCAATGAAATACACACGTCTTTCTCCTGAGCGTGCAGGTGAATTTTATTCAATTCATAAAGAGCGTCCTTTTTACAACGACCTCGTTAAATACATGTCATCGGGTCCTATCGTTGCAGTGATCCTCGAAAAAAATAATGCGGTGGAAGATTTTAGAAAGCTGATTGGCGCAACCGATCCTGCAAAAGCCGAGAAAGGAACTATCAGAAATTTATTTGCGAAATCAATCGAAGCAAATGCAGTTCATGGTTCCGATAGCGATGAAAATGCTGTTAATGAAGGTAGGTTTTTCTTTTCGGATCTGGAAAAATTTTGATGCAAGTAAGTAGTATAGACTAAGTATGAAGTACGACGACTTTTTACTTCATACTTTGTACTCAGAAAGTTCACAACCCGTGAACCGTGAACCGTAATCCTTAATCCGTGAACCGTAACCCGTGAACCGTAACCCGTGAACCGTGAACCGTGAACCGTAACCCGTGAACCGTGAACCGTGAACCGTAACCCGTGAACCGTAATCCGTGAACCGTAACCCGTAACCCGTCACTGAAATACTACTTCTTCAATCACATTACCCCCTGCTTCATCGTTCAAACGCTGCAGTATTTTTTCTCTTTCCTGGAAAAGTTCCTGCCTGAGAGAGGCTGAGTTCAATTTTATAAAAAGTTTTTTACCGATGATGGAAATATCCTCAGTACGATTCGCAACGGTCGGACCCATGATCTGTTCCCACGATTCTACCAGCTTTACCTGGCGCAGCTTGTCATCGAGACGAAATGCCTTCAGCATTCCTTCCACAGCTTCCTTCATCGTTTGATCGTTCGATTTTCTCATTCTTGTGGTTAATCTGTATTTGTACTTAGTTCTCTATAGATACTGGGATCGTAATTTTTTCTAAAGCGTTTACATTCCCCGCAGTAACAGGAAACAATTTGATAGGTATTTCGATCTTATCAAAAATCAACTGCAGTCTATCAGGATGCGTATCGGTAATAAAAATTTGTCCGAAGTTATCTTTACTCACAAGATACATCAGTTTATTCACCCTGTTGTCGTCGAGTTTGTCGAAGATATCGTCGAGCAAGAGAATTGGTTTAATTCCTTTGCGCTTGCTGATGAAATCGAATTGGGCAAGTTTGAGAGCTATGAGAAACGATTTCTGCTGTCCCTGTGAGGCAAAACGTTTAACTGGCAGTCCGTTCATGATGAAGACGAGATCGTCCTTATGCGGACCGACAGACGTGTATTGAAGCATTCTGTCACGGTCGAGCGATTCTTCAAGTGCCGTTTTAAAATCGCCGTCGTTCAGATGTGATTCGTAGCGTATATCAACCAATTCTTTTTTATCGGAAATGAATTCGTAATAATGCCTGAATGTCGGGATGAGCTCTTCAATAAAAGTACGACGGGCTGCATAAATTTTTGTACCTGATAAGATCAGCTGATCATTCCAGATGCCGAGTGATTCTGCATCGAAGCGTTTCGACAATGCTGCCTGTTTCAGTCCTGCATTGCGCTGCATCAGCACTCTTGAATAGAGAATTAACTCTTCGAGATAGCTCCTGTCGAATTGCGAGATGATGCTGTCGGGATATTTTCTTCTCTCATCACTGCCATCGGTAATAAGCATAGTATCGACGGGTGAGATCATAACGACAGGCAGAACTCCGACATGGTCGGCAAGCCTGTCATATTCTTTCTGATTCCTCTTGAAAATTTTCTTTTGTCCGCGTTTTAATCCACAGGAAATACTCTCATCCTTCTTCTCCAGTTCAAAATTCCCCTGCAACACAAAAAAATCATCGTGCTGTTTAATGTTTTGCGTATCGATGGCATTGAAATAACTCTTACAAAGCGACAGGTAATGAATTGCATCCAGCAGGTTCGTTTTGCCTTCTCCGTTTCCTCCAACGAATGCATTTACACCGGGTACAAATTCAATATCTGCTTCAGCATAATTTTTAAAATTTACGAGAGAGAGTTTTTTGAGATGCATGGTTTTGACTTTAGTTTCCGGTACCTTGAAAACTATGAATGAAATACTAAAATAAGATTTTGGATTTTAATAGTTGTAATATACATCAAATTTCACAATCATTTATTGACAGAAAAGGAAACGTTTTAAACTCCTTTTGAATATAAAAAATGTCTTGTATTTATTAAAAATACGTCTAAAACTGACCTAAATACTACAGTTTATAGATTATGACTCAAGACTATTTCTTATCTTTGAGTTACCATACCCCGGAACTAAACGAGTTAAATGGAAGAAGAAGAATTCCCGTCCGGTGATCAACAGAATCACATCCGCAATTCGATTGAACGTTATGAAGAAATGATACGCAACAAAGAAGCGTACTTCTTCGACGTTGATGCATTTCTAAACATTATCGATTATTACATTGAAAGAAACGATCCCGAGATGGCGTTGTCTGTCGTGGAATTTGCACAGGATCAGCATCCCGCTTCAGTGGAATTTCTTCTTAGGGAAGCACAGATACTTGCTCTTGTCGACCGTTTTGAAAAGGCACTTTCTATACTTGATAAAGCAGAACAGATAACTCCCCGCGATCCCGATATTTTTATGATTCGTGGAAGCATTTATTCTCAGCAACAGAAATTTGAACTGGCAATTGAGAGTTTCAACAGGGCGATTCCGCTTGCTGATGAGCTTGATCTTCTTTATCTGAATCTTGCTTATGTTTATGAAGGATGGGGTGACTATGATAAGGCCATTCATTATCTTAAACTCAGTCTTGAAGATAATCCCGGAAATGAGATCGCACTTTATGAAATTGCATTTTGTTTTGAATTCACAGAGCGTTTTGATGACAGTATTGCATTCTATACACGTTTCATAGATCTTCAGCCTTATAGCTTTCCTGCATGGTATAACCTGGGAAATGTATATAACAGGCTGGGAAAATATGAACTTGCACTTGAAGCATACGATTATTGCTTGGCCATTAAAGATGATTTTTCATCCGCATATTTCAACAAGGGAAATACGCTTGCAAATCTTTCGAGATACAAAGAGGCAATCGAGTGCTACAAGAAAACATTTGAGTTTGAAGCACCCGATGCCCTCACCTACTACAACATCGGTGAATGTTATGAGCAGATTGAAGACATGCATCGTGCGAGGGATTATTACAAGAAGGCTACGAAGCTTGATGTTGCACTTGCGGAAGCATGGCTGGGAATTGGTATCACTTTACAAAACGAAGAGCGCTGGTTTGAAGCTACGCACTACATAAGGAAGGCAATTGAACTGGATGACAAAAATGCTGAATTCTGGTTTGCGCTGGGCGATGCTGAGTATCATCTTGAAAATTATGTTGCAGCTGAGTCATCTTATAAAAAAGTTATTGATCTTGAACCTGAGAACAGCGACATATGGCTTGAGTATTCCCATTTGCTTATGGCCGACAATCGTACGAATGAGGCGCTGGATCTGATTAACAGCGGAATGGTCTTTCATCCTGATAATGCAGAGTTGTTGTATCGGCTTTCATGTTATCATTACATCACAGGAAACATTCATGAGGCATACCGTATTCTTTCTCTTGCACTCGATAAAAATATTGATCTTTGCAACACTTTGTTCGAATATGCACCTGTAATGGAAAACGACAGGCATATAATTGAAATCATAGATCTTTACAAAAACCGTATATGAATTTTTTTTTAGACGACATTCCGGAGCGGACCACTAAACCGCGTGAGAATGGCTTGACGATGGTAATGGATAAGGGACTCAGCTGCAGGCAGGCTGAAGATATGATAGACATTTCCGGGAATTATATCGACATCATCAAATTTGGTTTCGGAAGTTCTTATGTGACCCCTGATCTTGAGAAGAAAATTTCAATTTACAGATCAGCAAAGATTCCCTTTTATTTCGGAGGGACTCTTCTGGAAGCATTCATTGTGAGAAACCGTTTTGATGATTACCTGAAGCTGATCGACAAGTATAAACCTTCTCATGCCGAAGTGAGTGACGGAAGCATTTCACTTCAACACGAAGAAAAGCTGAATTACATCCGCAAACTCAGTAAGTATACCACTGTTATTACTGAAGTAGGTTCTAAGGAAGAAGGGATTATCATTCATCCGAATAAATGGATAGAAATGATGGAGAGTGAAATTCAGGCAGGCGCATGGAAAGTTATAGCTGAAGCAAGGGAAAGCGGTACAGTAGGAATTTACAGGCCCAATGGTAAGGCGCATGTGGTGCTGATCAATAAAATCATTTCCAGAATTCCATCAGAGAAAATAATCTGGGAAACTCCAAACAAGAGCGGACAGGTTTACTTCATCAAGTTGCTGGGCGCGAATGCAAACCTGGGCAACATTGCTCCCACTGAAGTAATTGCCGTCGAATCGTTGCGGATTGGATTACGTAGCGATACTTTTTTTACTTTTCTGAACAAGAAAAAAGCAGCGAGTCCGAACGCGTAAGGAATTTTACGACTTACCTCATATTTTAAATCTGCCAATACGGATATGTCATTACTATTCATGCAACGTTGTATTGAGCTGGCTGAAACAGGCGCAGGTTTTACTGCACCAAATCCCCTTGTAGGTGCCGTCCTGGTGCATGATAATAAAATAATCGGAGAGGGTTATCACGAGTTATTTGGTGCCGCACATGCAGAAGTAAATGCCATCAACTCAGTTATAAAAGATGGCAATGAACATCTGCTGAATAAATCAACCTTATACGTAAATCTCGAGCCCTGCTCCCATCATGGTAAGACTCCGCCCTGCACCGATCTCATCATTAAACATAATATTCCGCAAATCAGGATTGGTTGCAAAGACCCGTTTGTTGAAGTGAGTGGAAAAGGAATTAGTATCCTGAAGAATGAAGGGCGTGACGTCGAAACAGGAATTCTTGAAAAAGAATGCCTGGAGCTAAACAGGCGTTTTATAAAATTTCATACAGCTGAAAGACCCTATGTAGTCTTAAAATTTGCGCGGACAGCGAATAATTTTCTTGCTCCGCTCAATAACGCCGATAAAAAGATCAGCAATGAGTATACCGACAGGCTTGTGCACAAATGGAGAAGCGAAGAGGCATCGATCATGGTGGGAACGAGAACAGCAGAGGCAGATGATCCGCAGTTGAACGTAAGGAAATGGAGAGGTAAAAATCCGATTCGCATCCTTATTGATCGAAACCTGAGATTGCCGTCGGGTCTGAATATGCTCGATAATAAATCATCTACAATTATCTTCAACGAAAAAAAAGATGGCATCGAGAACAGGAATCATTATATACGGATCGACTTTTCATCGTTAGTATCGAATATCCTTTCGGCTCTATACAGGTTGAATGTTCTTTCCGTTCTCATCGAAGGAGGCACAAATCTTCTGACGCAGTTTATCGATCTGGAATTCTGGGATGAAGCAAGGATAATTACAGCCAGTAAAATTTACCCGGATGGCATCCAGGCACCGATCGTTACCGGAAATATTTTCAAGGAAGAGAATATTATGGGTGATCATATCATGTACATAAGAAAATAAAAATTTGTGAATCTTTTAAAAACACTTTGCTCGATACATGCTCCATCAGGAAACGAAGGAGCCATGACTGATTTCATTATAGATTATATTGAAAAGAAAAAACACTCCTGGAAAGTCAAGCCGGAAGTATTTTACGGAGACGATTTTCAGAATTGCATTGTAGTCGTTTTCGGAAAGCCGCGCACAGCTGTGTATGCGCACATCGATTCGATTGGTTTCACTGCAAGGTACAACAACAAACTTGTAAAGATAGGCTCTCCAAGGGCAGAAGAAGGTTACCTGTTGAAAGGCTTTGAGAAGGGCTCTCAGTTCGAATTTCAATTAACAGCCGATAAAGAAAAAAATCTTATCATCGATGCTCCCCACGAGATTGAACGTGGAACCGATCTCACATTTAAAGAAAACTGGAGAGAAGATGATGATTTTGTTCAGTGCTGCTACATGGATAACAGACTTGGTGTCTGGAATGCGCTTCGACTTTGCGAAACGCTCTCCGAAGGCGCAGTAGTATTCTCCTGCTGGGAAGAACATGGAGGAGGCAGTGTGCCTTACCTCTCTAAATTTCTCTATAACGTTTATAAAGTGAAACAATCGCTCATCAGTGATATTACATGGATCACCGAAGGAGTTCACTTCGGAAAAGGAGTTGTTATTTCAATGAGAGACACGGGCATTCCAAGGAGAATCTTCGTCGACAAAATCATTGCTCATGCGAAAGAAAGCGGAATTCCCTTTCAACTGGAAGTCGAAGGATCAGGAGGAAGCGATGGAACAGAACTACAAAAACAACAGTTTCCAATTGATTGGTGTTTCATAGGCGCAGCTGAAGAATTTGTTCATTCGCCCGATGAGAAAGTACACAAGAAAGATATCGAAGCGATGCAAGCGATGTATCAATACCTGATGAAAGTGCTTTAACTTTTTCAGCATTTAAAAACCAGCTTAAACGCGGTTGGAAAATGATCTGTATCGACCGACATTTGAACTATTAATACTCGCTTAAAGGCTAGCAATTGAGTGAGATTGCGTCGTGTATATCATCACGATTGGGGTAATGGAGCAATCGTGATGATGTACATTACGCAATATTAAAAATTAAGAAATCAGATGAAAGGAAAAACGAAAAGCGATAGAAAAAAAAGAATGAAAAAAATATTTTAAAAGGGGTAGCCGAAAAAAGTTAAATTCAATAAATAAATTAAACTTTATATAAATTTATTTATTTTTTAAATTAAGGGAGGGTAATGATCATTATCTTCCCAGGGAGAGTTTGCAGTAATATCGTTCCTTTTTATAGTGCTGATCTTATAGCTTCAGGATAAAGCCTACAATGGTTTGTTTTTAATTCTCCAAATTTTTCCACATCACTTTTCGTCTACTGATGATAATCTGTATTAAAGAGCAAATCCAAGCTTTAAGACAAACTACTGATAATAGAGTTTAACATTTTTTGATTTGTAAATTTGCAGTTATAGTTAAAAATGTATCTGCATAGCCGCTCGTAAATCATCTGGAATAGATGTAGGACGTCCAGTGTTTTTGTTTACGAAGACCAATGTTGTTTCGGCTGTGTTGATTATCTCATCCTTTTCATTGTATGTCTCGTAACTGAATGTAATTCTCGCCGAAGGCAATTGGTTGATTGAAGTTTTGATCTTTAACAGATTGTCGTAGTAAGCCGGACGAATATATTTTATCGAAAATGTTAACACGGGAAGCATGATTCCCTCCTCCTCCAGTTTTTTATAGGTGAAGCCCAAACTCCTTAACATCTCTACACGCGCAACTTCGAAATATGCTGCATAATGTCCGTAATATACATATCCCATCTGATCCGTCTCCGCATATCTTACCCTGATTTGTGTTTCGCTTGTATACATAAGAAAAAAATTTCTGCTAAGATATAATCTGATTTAATTTTTGTTATCCTTGCCTAAGGTAATTTTAAATCTTCTTTTTTAGAAAGCAGACTTTAATCAACCCCATAGATTAAAATTTTGAGAATGAAATTTTCAATCGCTGCGACCCTTTCATTTTTGCTTCTCTCCTGCAAACCGGCTTATAATATTCAAAAGTCTGAGAAAACCGAATATGTACTTTCAGATACTACCAATACAGAAATCGACAGCAGTACATATGCACTGATTCTTCCTTATAAAATTAAAGTTGAAAGTGCCATGAGCCTTGTGCTTGTTGAAAGTAATCATGCCCTGGTACGTGCTACGCCTGAAAGTACTCTTGGAAATTTTGTTGCAGATGCATGCATGAATCAGACTCTGAAAGTTTACTATCCCTCCGATGGCAAACAACCCGATTTTGCATTCTTTAACAATGGAGGATTGAGGCGATCTCTGCCTGAAGGCAAAATTACACGAGGCGATGTATTTGAGTTAATGCCTTTTGAAAATGAGCTCGTCGTTTTAACAATGAATGGTGGAGTTGTGAAAAAGATTTTTAACTTCATTGCTTCGAAAGACGGGGCGCCCGTTTCAGGTGTGAGGTTTCAGATAAAGGATCATGCAGCTGATAATATTCAGATTCATGGGGAATTGCTCGATACAATGAAAACTTATAAAGTGCTAACTTCAGACTATCTCGCTAACGGAGGTGATTCCTTCGAAATGCTCGTCGGTATTCCCCGCGAAAATGTAAATCTTAAAATGAGAGATGCACTAATAAATGATCTCACGGCCACAGGAAAAGAAGGTAAAAAATTAGATGTAGCTACTGACGGAAGAATTACCAATGCAAGATAGAAGACATTTTATTCGTACTATATTAAGTGGAGCCGCGCTGGCAGGATTGAACTCATTTCCGCTCGATCTTTTTGCGGCGCAGGAGCTTATCAAAATAACGATACTTCATACAAACGATGTCCACAGCAGGATAGATCCGTTTCCTGATAACGATCCAAAATATCCCGGACTGGGAGGAGTTGCCCGTCGCGCGAAACTCATCAAAAAGATTCGCTCGCAGGAAGAAAATGTTTTGCTACTTGATGCAGGAGATATTTTCCAGGGAACGCCTTATTTCAATTTGTACGGTGGTGAACCGGAATTGAAGCTGATGAGCAGCATGGGTTACGATGCAGCAACAATCGGAAATCATGACTTCGATAATGGCATCGATGGACTCGCAGCGCGATTGCCAGATATGAATTTTCCCTTTCTTAACACAAACTATAATTTCAAAGACACTCCGTTAGATAATAAAATTTCCCGATATAAAATATTTCAGAAAGGAAAAATAAAAATCGGTGTGTTTGGAGTTGGGATCGAATTACATGGACTTGTCGATCCAAAACTTTATGGCAACATTCAGTATGAAGATCCACTTAAACACGCAGAGGATATCTCATTGATACTTAAACATGATCACAAGTGTAACCTCATCATTTGTTTATCACATTTAGGTTACAGATATAATGATAAAAAAATTTCGGATGAAGTTTTTGCAAAAGAAAGTTCTAACATTGATCTGATTATCGGAGGACATACGCATACATTTCTCGACAATCCTGTACAGTACAGCAACAGAGATGGAAAAGAAATTTTAGTTGCGCAAGTTGGTTGGGCAGGAATCAGATTAGGACGCATCGATTATTTTTTTGATGCGAAAGGAAGAAAAAAAGATTCGTTATCTACTACTGTAAAAATTAGTGAAAATACAATAGCAGCATAATTTTTTTTTTTATTTTTTTTACAAAATATTTGTTCGCAACAACAACACCAATTGAATATTTCTCCCGACATTCGGGTTTTTATAAAACGGAAACACAATCATCACAACCAAAAAACTTTTCTTGAAAACAACAATGGAGAAAACTTGCGAAAGCGTCTGGAAGAAGTGCCTGCAGATAATCAAGGATAACGTAAGTGCTCAGAGTTTTAAAACCTGGTTTGAACCAATCAAACCTGTTAAGCTTGATGGAAAAATTTTAACGATCGAAGTGCCGAGCCAGTTTTTTTATGAATGGCTCGAAGAACACTACATCACTCTTTTAAGAAAGACGATCCGTCAGCAACTGGGTAACGAAGGAAGACTCGAGTATAGTATTGTTATGGAACATGCAACTGCAGATGCAAAACAATACACAGTAAAAATTCCCACGCGCTCACATGGCGATCTGAAAAACACTCCAATGAATATTCCTTTGGGATCTTCAAGAGAAGGTATCAGAAATCCTTTCATCATCCCCGGACTCAAAAAAGTAAACGTTGAATCTCAGTTAAATCCAAATTACACTTTCGAGAATTTTATCGAAGGCGATTGTAACAGACTGGCACGTTCAGCCGGATTTGCGGTTTCAAATAAACCAGGTGGAACTTCTTTTAATCCACTCTTAATATATGGTGGAGTTGGAATGGGCAAAACACATCTTGCTCACTCAATCGGTATCGAAATCAAAAATGCTCATCCGGGCAAGACTGTATTATATGTATCATCAGAAAAATTTACTCATCAGTTTATCGATTCAGTAAAAAACAATGAGCAGAATGACTTCGTTCATTTCTATCAGATGATCGATGTACTCATATTAGATGATATTCAATTCCTTGCAGGAAAAGAAAAAACGCAGGATGTTTTCTTCCATGTTTTCAATCACCTGCATCAAACCGGCAAGCAATTAATTCTTACATCTGATAAGGCTCCGGTCGATTTACAGGGAATCGAACAACGATTACTCAGCCGTTTCAAGTGGGGACTCGCAGCAGATCTTCAAATGCCAGACCTGGAAACGCGAATTGCTATTTTAAATAAGAAGATGTATATCGATGGAATAGAGCTTCCTAAGGAGATTGTCGAATACATCGCTTACAGTATCACTTCAAATGTTCGCGAACTCGAAGGTGCACTTATTTCAATTTTAGCGCAGGCCTCTCTTAATAAGAAAGCAGTCACTCTCGAACTTGCAAAACAGATGATCGATAAATTTGTGAAGAATACCACTCACGAAGTTTCTATCGACTACATACAAAAGATCGTCTGCGATTATTTCGACCTTCCAATCGAAATGCTCAAATCCAAAACTCGTAAACGCCAGGTTGTTCAGGCTCGCCAGATTGCCATGTACTTTGCAAAGAATATGACAAAGTCATCTTTAAGCAGCATCGGGGCTCATTGTGGAGGTAAAGATCATGCAACCGTTCTTCACGCATGCAGAACAGTGAACAATCTTATTGAAACAGATAAGAAGTTCAAGGCAAGCGTGCTGGAGTTGCAGAAGAAGATTAGTATTAGCGGGAAATAAGAATACGGATTACGGTTCACGGATTACGGTTCACGGTTCACGGAAGTGAGAGAACGATTATATCAAACAATCCTTTGTGCGTTTTCAGAATTACACTTTAATCATATTTGATTTTTTAATATAATTTTGATTACTCAATATTGTAATCATTAAATCCCGAAATAATAACTAGTATAGAATATTAGTAAACCCCCGTGAATCGTAATCCGTGAACCGTGAACCGTGAACCGTAATCCGTGAACCGTAATCCGTAATCCGTAATCCGTAATCCGTGAACCGTGAACCGTGAACCGTAATCCGTGAACCGTAATCCGTAACCCCATGACCCTCACAGAAGTTAAATCTTCAAGCGATGAGAAAGATTTTTTACTTCTTCCATTGAAAATTTACAAAGACGATCCGAATTGGATTCGTCCGCTGGATAAGGATATTAAAAGTGTTTTCGATCCTGCTAAAAATAAATTCTTTCGTCATGGACAATGTACCCGATTTTTATTGAAAGATGATAAAGATGAATTGATCGGCCGTATTGCTGTTTTCATCAATGAAAAAACCTCAAAGAAAGAAACACAACCAACCGGCGGAATAGGATTTTTCGATTGCATTAACGACAAGCGGGCGGCGCACATCTTATTTGATCAGTGTAAACGATGGCTGATGGAACGCGGAATGGAAGCGATGGATGGTCCCATAAATTTCGGTGAACGCGACAGCTGGTGGGGCCTCATTGTAAATGGATTCAAGCCTCCACTCTACAAAATGAATTTCAACAAGCCTTATTATCAGGAATTGTTTGAGTCTTATGGATTCAAAACATATTTCGAACAGTGGTGCTATTCGTTGAAAGTGCAGACTCAACTCAGTGATAAATTTCTCGACCGTCATGCGAAAGTTGCAAGCGATCCTGATTATCATTCTGAATATCTGAAAAAAAATCAGCTCGAAAAATACACGGAAGACTTCCGGATAATCTATAACAAAGCATGGGCAAGACATGGTGGCGGAAAAGATCTCGAACCAAAACAGGTCAAGCTTCTGTTCAACCAGATGAAACCTGTTATTGATGAAAAAGTGATCTGGTATGTGTATTATAAAAATGAACCTGTTGCGATGTGGGTGAATCTACCCGACATCAACCAGCTTTTCGCAAAATTTAATGGCCGGCTCGGACTGCTGGAAAAACTCCGTTTCATCTGGATGCTGAAGAGAAGGCGTTCGAATAAATTTATAGGAATTGTTTTCGGCGTAGTGCCCGAACACCAGGGAAAAGGTGTGGATTGTTACCTGATCGTTGAAGGTGCAAGAGTTATCCAGGGAGAAAAACTTTACGATGATTATGAGATGCAATGGATTGGTGATTTCAACCCGAAGATGGTCAGCATCGCAGAAAATCTTGGAACATATAAGAGCAGGATTTTAAAAACCTACCGTTTCCTTTTTGATCCGAACAAAGAATTTAAGAGACACCCGATTTTATAAATTAATAAATATTTTTAAAGTTGCCCTGAAAGTAGCGCTAATGTTAACTTTCTGCATATAATTTCATTTTCGAACAAAATCATATATTTTTAAGTCGTAAGTTGATTTTCACAAGGTTGAATATCTCATTTACCCATTTTTTTTTGAAACACCACTCATCACATCATATAATAGCTGAATAAATACTCTTTTTGTCACCGCAAGTGATTTAATTTTCACAAAATGAAATTAAAACTACTTACGCCTTTTCTATTTTTATTTTTTATAAAGGCAAATGCCCAGGTAAAGATCAATGAGATCATGGACTTTAACATGACTACTGTTAAAGATGATGACAATGATTACTCCGATTGGGTCGAACTTTATAATGCGGGAAGTTCATCTGTAAATCTTAGCAATTATTCGCTTAGTGATAATGCCGATAGTCTTCAGAAATGGAAATTCCCATCTGTCTCAATCAGCGCAGGCGGATATCTTACTGTTTGGTGCTCGGGTAAAAACAGAACAGGAACAAATCTGCATACAAACTTCAAGCTTAATGTAGAAGGAGAAATGTTATTTCTCAGTAATGCAGCTGGTACCGTCATCGACAATATAAACTTCGGATATATTCCTGCCGATAAGTCTTATGGTAGATTGAATAATGGAACAGCTAACATAGTATATCTTTCCAAACCTACTTATAAAGCATCGAATAATTCTGCCGCAGCTGTAGCAGGTGCTTTGACAACGTATCCCGACTTCAACATTAAAGGCGGGATGTACACTTCATCACAGAATATCATATTATCCCATCCTGATCCTACCTATGTAATCAGGTATACACTTGATGGTTCTGATCCGACAGATAATTCTCCGATCTATTCCGCACCGATAAATGTTCATAGCAGAGTTGGAGAGCCCAATGTGTATTCACTTATTAGAACCGGTTATCCAAACCATAGTTATCTGCCCGACTGGTATCCTCCGGTCGGCGAAGTATACAAATGCAATATTATTCGTGCCCGTGTTTTTAAGACAGGATATTTTCCAGGTCCGGTAAAGACGCATACTTATTTTGTTGACCCCAACATTTTTACCCGGTATGGAAAGCTTCCTTTAGTGTCAGTCGTATCTGATCCGAAAAATTTATTTAATGACACAACAGGAATCTATGTTCCCGGACTGGAATATCTGGCTACACAGAATCATGGAAATTATCATCTCGAATGGACTAAGCCCGCAAACATCGAGATTTTCAGACCCGACGGTCACCGGGAGATAAACGGAATTTTCAAATTTGATATTGGTGGTGAAAGTTCAAAGGCCAGCCCGCAGAAGAGTCTTAACTGCAACGCTTCGAACGATTACGGTCCCAACGAATTTGATTATCCTCTTTTTGAAAATACTCCGGGCTCAGCGAAGTATATTCAAAAGTTCAATAAGATCAAGATTCGTTCGTGGGGAACTGACAGACGTAAAGGATTGTTGCATGATGGATTTTCGAATTCGTTCATGATGAAAACAAATCTTGATTTCACTGCTTACCAGCCTTGCGTGATGTTTATAGATGGAGAATATTGGGGCCTTCAGGAAATTCGTGAGAGAAATAAGAGCGGCGATTATTATGAATCGCATTATTATATAGACAAAGACAATCCCGGTTTCGATATTCTTAAAGGAGGTGCAAATGATATCCTGGAAGGTGATGCAGTTCACTGGGATGCGATGATCAGTTACATCAATTCACATCCAATGAACAATGCTGCGAATTACAATTATGTGAAGACGCAAATGGATGTCGACAATTACATGTTGTATAACATGTTCAGCATCTACCTTGCCCGCGGCGATTGGCCCGATCAGAATGAAGCGAAGTGGCGTCCAAAAATTCCCGGCGCAAAATGGAAATGGATTCAATGGGACATGGATAATGGTGTTGCAAATAATCTTGCATATTCTTTTGACATGTTTAACCAGGTAATGGTTGGCACCGGTACCTATGGTCCTTCCCCACTCTTTCAAAAGCTCATACAGAACCAGGAGTTTAAATATAATCTCATAAATTATTTCGCAGATTATATGAATACTTATTTCCTTCCTAAGCTCGCTAATGACAGACTCGATTCTATGGTGAATCAGTTGATGCCTTACATGCAGGAAATGAAAGATCGCTGGCAATTGAATTATACCTGGCAGGACAGACTGGATAGCATGGAAGACTGGTTAAACAAGCGGCCGAAATATGTGAAGCAACATATCCTTTCTGATTTTAGTATTTCAGATACGGTCCAGTTAACATTGACTGTTTCCGATTCGTTAAAAGGAAATATAAAAATCAATTCCTTATTGCTCGATCGATCGCTTCCAAGAATTAATGCACTTGTCTATCCATGGAAAGGAACTTATTACAAAAATGTACCTGTTCCACTGACTGCGATTCCGAAACCCGGATATAAGTTTGTAAAATGGCTGCCATCGAATATCACCACAGCAACGATGACACTGACACCTACCACGACAACAACGATCACAGCAGTATTTGACATTGATCCGAATTACCAGGCAGGAGTTTTACCAGTTATCAATGAGGCGATGTCGGGCAACGCACTCGTGATTGCAGATAATTATGGCGACTTTGACGACTGGATTGAGATTTACAATCCGGGAAGCGATACTTTAAATCTTGCAGGCTATTATCTGACAAGCAACCTTGTTCTTCCAACCAGGTTTCCAATCAGATCCGGAAATGACAGCACAAAGGTTCCTCCGCATGGATTTAAAATGATCTGGATGGATGATGATACCGAACAGGGAATTCTCCATGCAAATTTTAAATTGAATGCCGGAGGAAATTATGTTGCCTTGATTGATAAAGATGGAACTACGATTGTTGATTCAATAACAGTAAATAATGTTCAGTCAAATCAATCGTATGGAAGAGCGACAGATGCTAATCCTCAATGGATCATCTTTCCTGTTTCAACTCCTGGTTACAGCAATAATCAATGCATCGCTCCTACTACGGCAACAGCAACGGCATCCAATAATATCGTATGTATAGGTAACAATCTGAATTTACACAGTAGTTCGAATGGTACGGTGACTTCATGGCATTGGACGGGACCGAATGGATATACATCATTACTACAGAATCCATCAATCAGCATCACGCAGGCTAACCAGGCCGGACTATATTCTGTAATAGCTTCGAACAGTTGCGGCAGCGCATCCAATTCAATTAGTGTTACTGTTAATACACTTCCACTGAATGTCACGGCTAATTCAAATGGAAATAATATCTGCACCGGACAGACAATTAATTTTACGGGTGGCGGAACGGGCATCAACAGCTGGGCATGGACAGGTCCGAATGGTTATTCATCTTCAATGCAAAATCCTTCGTTGCTGATCACACAAGCCAATCAGGCTGGAACGTACGTAATGACAGCAACGAATACTTGCGGAAGTGCTTCTGCCTCGACAAATTTAGTTGTGAATACCACTCCTTCAGGTGCATCTGCTTCTGCAAATTCTTCATCACTTTGTCCAGGACAAACCCTCAACCTTACAAGTTCTGCAACAGGTAATATCACAACATGGGCATGGAGTGGACCAGCTGGATTTACTGCTTCATCACAGAATACTTCGCGGAGTATTACGATGCCTACCCAAGCGGGTGCGTATGTAGTTACAGCAACAAATTCCTGCGGCAGCACATCTGCATCAGTGAATATCGCTGTTGGCTCATCACTCTCAAACTTATCTGCAAGTGGATCTCCCAATTCTGTTTGCATTGGAAATTCTGTCAACTTGAATAGTTCAGTGACAGGAACTGCATTAACATGGAGCTGGACGGGTCCAAATGGATTTACATCCTCATCACAAAATCCCACATTAAATATTACACAGACTACACAGGCTGGAAATTATGTAGTGACTGCGACGAATGGCTGTGGAAGTATCAGTGCTTCTACAAGCATTACTGTAAGTTCATCTATTTCCAATACGCAGGCTACGGTATCATCAAATTCAATTTGCACCGGTGGTACGCTTAACCTGCATGCAACTGCTACCGGAAGTGTCAGTTCATGGAACTGGACCGGACCAAATGGATTTGCATCGACATCACAAAATCCTAATTTAAATATAACTTCCGCTGCGCAGGCTGGAGCCTATACAGTAACGGCAACGAGTGGCTGTGGTAATCAGTCAGCTTCTGTAAGCGTTAGTGTAAATGCTCCACCTGCAAACGTGCAGGCGACTGCTAATGCAAACTCGATTTGTATTGGAAGTACATTAAATCTTTCGGGTAATGGCACAGTGGTTACGACATGGAGTTGGACAGGGCCGGCAAGCTTTATTTCTTCTTCTCAGAATCCGGTCATAAACATTACAGGAACTACGCAATCAGGAAACTATATTGTAACCGGCACTAATTCCTGCGGAACTACTACTTCATCAATCAGCATAAATGTTGGTGCAATACCTTCTAATGTAATAGCAGTTGCTAATGCGACAACATTGTGCACTGGTCAGACATTGAATTTAACATCGACTGGAACTGGTGCGACAGGATGGAGCTGGACAGGTCCAGGCGGATATAGCACTACAACACAAAACCCATCAATAAGTTTAACACAAACAACACAGGCGGGAACCTATATTGTAACTGCTACAAATAGTTGCGGCAATAAAACAGCTTCAACGAATGTTGCAGTAAATACTGTACCGGTAAATGTATTGGCGACAGCGACATCAAATTCAGTTTGTACAGGAGGGACATTGAGTCTTCATGGAGCTGCTTCAGGAACAGTTACCACATGGAGCTGGACAGGTCCGGGTTCATTTACATCAACATCGCAAAATCCATTAAGGAATATATCGCTAACAACACAAGCTGGAAATTATATTGTCACAGCGACAAATTCATGCGGTAGTGTTTCTGCATCGACCAGCGTTAGTGTGAATACTACACTCAGCAGTGCAACTGCATCAGCGAACTCCACTACACTTTGCACCGGACAACAATTGAATTTAACAGGTGGTGTAACAGGAACTGCAACAACATGGGGCTGGACTGGTCCGAACGGCTACACTTCTTCCTTTCAGAATTCTTCGATCAACATAACTCAGTCAACACAAGCTGGAAGTTATGTAGTGACTGCAACCAATAACTGCGGAAGCGTTTCTGCATCGACAAGTATCTCTGTCAATACATCAGTGAGCAATGTGCTTGCAACGGCAACTTCTAATTCAGTTTGTACAGGAGGAACATTGAGTCTGCATGGAACAGCTTCCGGAACGGTGACAACCTGGAGTTGGACGGGTCCGAATGCATTCACTTCGTCCTCGCAGAATCCGAATCTGAATATAACTCAGGTTACACAGGCGGGGAATTATATTGTCACAGCGACAAATTCATGCGGTAGTGTTTCTGCATCGACCAGCGTTAGTGTGAATACTACACTCAGCAGTGCAACTGCATCAGCGAACTCCACTACACTTTGCACCGGACAACAATTGAATTTAACAGGTGGTGTAACAGGAACTGCAACAACATGGGGCTGGACTGGTCCGAACGGCTACACTTCTTCCTTTCAGAATTCTTCGATCAACATAACTCAGTCAACACAAGCTGGAAGTTATGTAGTGACTGCAACCAATA